>MDTB01155443.1_pt1 | contig 10613 bp, 12 predicted proteins | sample 811161 | NCBI WGS metagenome assembly MDTB01 (sample SAMN05326650, study PRJNA326480) | marine metagenome | isolation source: seawater | place: Mediterranean Sea | collected 2009
TATTTTTTTTTTTGAACCAGAAATTTTAGCTAGTTTGTCTAATCTATCATCTGGAACTATAACAATACCTATGTTTGGATCAATTGTGCAAAAAGGAAAATTTTCTGCTTGAGCTTTACTTGAATTTGTTAAAGCATTAAATAAAGTTGATTTACCTACATTTGGCAGACCAACAATTCCACACTTAAAACTCATTATTTATTGTTTACTGTACTTGAAAATAATTCTAGTTTTTTATCCATCAAAATTGTTATTGAACTTAATATATTTTTTGTTATGCCTGCCAATTTTTGTTGTTCTTCCTCGTCAAAGTCTTTTAACACGTGTTCAGTAACAGCTGATTTGACATTTGGTTTCCCTATACCAATTCTTACTCTCGAATATTCTTTTCCAATAAACTTATCTATAGACTCAATGCCGTTATGACCTGCACTAGATCCAGCGAATTTTGCTTTAATTTTTCCAAAATCAATATCCAAATCATCATGAAAAACAATTACATCCTCAGCATTTATTTTAAAGTATTCAATTACTTCTCTTATACAGATTCCAGAATTGTTCATAAAAGTTAAGGGTTTTATGGCATAAACTTTTTTATTTTCAATGTTACCTGTGGTTAGTAATCCTTTAAATTTTGGTTTTTGTTTAGATAATTGAAATTTTTTGTTAATCTCATCAATTATTTTAAAACCTATATTGTGTCTGTTATTTTCATTATCAGGACTGGGATTTCCTAAACCTACAAATAAAAGCATTTTCAATTAATCTTTATGGAAATTTTGCACTTTATATTATTTTTTTTCTGTTTGTGCTTTTTTATCTTCTTGTTTGTCGCCTTCTTTTTTATCACCTTCTTTTTTACCTGCTTCAACAGATTTTGCATCACCATCTGCACCTTCAGCAGCTTTTGCATCACCCTCTGTTCCTTCACCTCCTTCAGCTCCTTCTTCAGTCGTTTCAGCTGGTTTTTCTGGCTCTTTAATTACCGTGGGAGCAGCTAGAGTAGCAACAACAAAATCTCTTCCTTGAATTGTTGGAGTTACATTTTCAGGCAGTTTAATTGATGAAATTTTAAAACTTTCACCTATGTCTACATTTTCTAAATCAACAATAAGTTCAGTTGGAATTTTTTCTGTAGGACATTTTAATTCTACTTTTCTTCTTACAATATTTAACACTCCACCTCTTTTTAAGCCAGGCGATTTTTCGTGGTTAATAAATTTTACTGGTATTTCTAAAATAATTTTAGCTCCTTTAACAATTCTTAGTAAATCAACATGTATTGGCTCATCAGTAATAACATCGTAAGTAACCTCTCTTGGTAACACATTTTCTATTTTACCATCTATGTTTATTGATATCATATTAGAGAGAAAATTTTCTTTTTGAATTAGCAACCTTATTTTTTTTGTGCTAAGTGATATTTTTTGATTTGCTTCAGAACCGCCATAAATAATAGCTGGAATGCTGCCATTAATTCTTAGAGAGTTTATATCTCCTTTTGTTTTTGTGTTTCTTATACTAGCTTCTAATGAATTCATAAAAGAAGGCTTTTTAGCTTATGTTCTTTAATAACTCAAGTAAATTATTTGAACAAATCGGAAACAGAATTTGAATTAGAAATACGTTTTATTGCTTCACCCATTAGGTTCGATATTGGTAAAACTTCGATATTCTTAGCTTTCTTAACTTTTTCATTGTTGTCTATGGTATCAGTAATTACTAAATTTTTAATTACCGAGCTTTTAATCTTTTCAACAGCATTTCCACTTAAAACACCATGGGTTATATAAACGTATACCTCTTTAGCTCCTCTTTCCTTAAGTGCCTTTGCAGCATTAACAATTGTACCACCAGAGTCAATTATATCGTCAACAATGATACAAGTTTTGCCTTTTACATTTCCAATAATATTCATTACTTTTGATTTTCCAGGTGCAGGTCTTCTTTTATCGACAATAGCTAAATCCACATTCAATAGCTTACCAAGCGCTCGAGCTCTTTCAGTGCCACCAACATCTGGCGCTACACAAATAATATTATTTCCCTTAATATTCTTTTTTGCATGTCTTGCAAAAATAGGTGTTGCAAACAAGTTATCAACTGGAATATCAAAAAAACCTTGAATTTGTCCAGCGTGCAAATCAACAGTTACAACTCTATCTGCGCCAGCTTTTGTAATTAAATTAGAAACTAATTTTGCAGAAATAGAAGTTCTAGGCACTACTTTTCGGTCTTGTCTTGCATATCCAAAATATGGAATCACCGCAGTAATATTTTTTGCCGAAGATCTTTTAAGCGCATCAATACATAGTAGCAATTCCATTAAATGGTCATTAGCCGGATAAGATATTGATTGAATAATGAAAATAGCGTTACCCCGAATATTTTCGTTTATTTCAATATAAATTTCTCCATCAGAAAATTTTCTAATACTTGAATTTACAAGTTTAGTTTTTAAAAATTTAGAAATTTTCTTACTTAATGTTTTATTGCTATTGCCAGTTAGTAATTTCATTGAGATATGCTAATTAATCATAATTATTGAAATATTTCTACCATAATCATTCTCTTTATTTTTTAAAGCTCTTCTTGCACTAAATAAATTATTTTTTAGATTAAAAGTATCTTTATTAATTATTTCAAGGTTTTTAATGCCCAGATATCTTAACTGATGATAAACATACTTATTTAGGCAAAAATATGTTTTTTTTTTTCTATTTTTGAAAAATTTTTTATTTTCTGTATTTTTTTTGATAAATTTATCTTTAAAATCTTTTTTTACTTCATAATTTTCATCAGAAATACATGGGCCAATTACTGCAATTAGATTTTTAATATTACTACCTTTTTTTAAAAAAAAATTAATTGTATTTTTTATTATACCTTTATAAGCACCTTTCCAACCTGCGTGTATTGCAGAGACTATATTTTTTTTTCTATCATAGATTAAAACTGGAACACAATCTGCCGTTAACACACCTATGGCAATGCCTTTAACATTTGTTATAAGTGAGTCTGCTCTAATTTTTTTTTTAAAGTTATAATTTTCTTTAACAAAATAAAATTTATTGCTATGAGTTTGATTTAACAATACGAGTTTATGATATTTGACTCCAATTTTTTTGCACACAATCTTTAAATTTTTAATCACATTTATTTTTTGATCTTTTGATCCCAATCCACAGTTTAAACTTTTATATATACCTTTTGAGGTTCCACCTATTCGGTTGAAAAAACCATGTCTTATTTTATTAAATTGTGAAATTTTTTTTGATTTAATCAATTAATAAACCCTGTTTTAAATTGAATATTTTTTTTAGTAACAAACATTACTTTAAATAATTCACCCATTAGGTTTTTTCCTATTAATCTTTTGAGTCTATAATAAATATTAATTTTTTTTGAGAAAGACATTTTTTTTGAAATCATTTCAGCTCTTTTTAGTATACCTAAATTTATAAGAAATTTTTTCTGGCTTGTAATAATGTTATTTTTAAGATTAAATTTTGTAAATAATTTTTCTATAAATTTAAAATTTAGATTATAAGTAATATCAGCATTGCTAAAATTATCAAATAAGTCATTGTATTTGTGATTAAAAACTGATTGTAGTGTATTTTTCATTTGGTAATCATTATAACCGTAGTCAATTATCAAAATACCTCCGTTATTTTTATCAATTTTTTTAGAAATTTTTTTTATATATTTTAAGAGTAGAGGAGAATATTCAATAAAGTTTTGTTTATAAGAAATATTGAATCCAATTTTTTTTTCAAGTTTTTTAATATCCATTATTATATCCAATAATCTAGGTTTTTTAAATTTGGAAAATTTTATATTTCGTTCATACCATTTATTTTTTTTTTTAATAAATTGCTTTATTGGAAGAGAGTCGAAAAATTCATTAGCAATGAATATATTTGGAATGTTAGATAGTTCATCTAGATTTTTTAACCACTTAATTTTTTTAGTTTTAAGCTTTTTTTTTTGAATTTTTTTTAAGTGTATACTTTTTTCAAGGATATTAAATTTACAGCATTTATTAAAATTAGGAAACTTTTCAAAAGACTTAATTATATCTGCAAACATTTCTCCATTACCAGCCCCTAATTCAATAAGGTTAAATTTTTTAGGACAATTTAAATTTTCCCAAAATGAAATAATCCATATAGCAATCATTTCAGAAAATAATATTGAAATATTTGGAGCTGTAGTAAAGTCACCTTTTTTTCCGAAAGGATTAACTTTCATGTAGTAACCGTTTTTTTTATTATACAAAGCTTCATATATATATTTATCTAGTGTTAAAATTTTATTTTTTTTAATTAACATTTTTTTTTTTAAAAAAAAGATACAAACCTAAGGCAAAGAATATAATGCTTGCTTGTTGTCCCATTGTTGTATTGAAAAGCAAATATCCAAGTTGAGGATCAGGAGCTCTAAAAAATTCTAATGAAAACCTAAACGCAGAGTAAAATATTAAAAATAAAGATGAGATTAAACCAGGAGTTTTAAAAGTATTTTTTTTTGCAAAGTAATTTAATAATAAAAAAAGAATTAAGCCCTCAAAAATAGCCTCATATAACTGAGAAGGATGTCTAGGTAAATTATCTATTTTAATAAATTTTACTGACCAAAAAACATCAGTTGTTCTACCATATAACTCAGAGTTAATAAAATTAGCTATTCGTCCAAGAAATAATCCTATTGGAGCAACTAGTGAAATTAAATCTAAAAAAATGTATGGGTTTAGTTTGTGTTTTTTACAAAATAGTATAGTGGCAAATATCACACCCAATAAACCACCATGGAAAGACATCCCACCTTGCCAAATAATTAATATTTCAGATAAATTTTCTAGATAATATTTAAGGTTGTAAAGAATAATATAGCCTATTCTTCCCCCCAAAATTATTCCTACTATTAGATATGCTATAAGATCATCAAATAAATTAAGTAATTTTTCATCTTTTATTAATTTTTTTTTACAGTATATCCAGCCAAATATGATACCAAAAATGTAAGAAAGTGAATACCATCTAATTTCCAGCGAAAAAATTTCAAATATAACTGGGTCAAAATTATTAATAAACATTTTTATATTATAAAGATAGAATATATTAATTATATATATGAACATATGTCAAAATCTAAATTTATAATCGATAAATTAGCAAAGCTGTTTGAACAGGGGATGGTATCTTACAAAGATCTAAGCTCAGAAATCATGAATATATTAAAATCTAAAAGAGATGAGTTTATTTTTAAAATGAAACTGACAAGTAAAGAGGAAACTGAAGTCTTAAATAAAAGAATTGAAAATTTAGAAAAAAAAATTATAAATTTTGAAAAAACTGTAAAAAAAAAATCTAAAAAGGTAAATAAATCTTAACTCTCAATCCATTAGCTGGAGATGTTTCTAGTTTTATATTTCCTCCATGAGATTGAATTATATCTGAGGCAATAGATAATCCTAAGCCAACACTTGACTTTGAGTCTCCTCTACTTTTGTCAATTTTGTAGAATGGTTTGAAAACATTTGTTTTTTCGTTTTCTGAAATTCCTGGACCATCATCATCTATAGTTATTGTTATATTGTTAGCCGTTTTATTTAATTTGATATCAATATTTTTTGCATATTTTATTGCATTATCAATCAAGTTATTAAAACATCTCCTAATTAAACTTTTTCTACCGATAAAATATATTCTATTGATTACTTCAAACTTAATTTCCTCTTTTTCATATTTTTCTATTGTTGATTTCAATAGTTCTGAAATATCAAAGGTTTCAGTTTCTTCTACAGATTGTGAACTTGAGAATTGCAAATATTCATTTAGCATTTTTTCCATTTCAACTACATCGTTAGATAGCTTTTTTGATATTACCTTATCTTTTATAAGTGCAAGCTGTAATTTTATTCGTGTAAGTGGAGTTCTTAAATCATGACTTATACCAGATAACATCTCAGATCTTTGATTTAAGTGACGCATAATTCTTTTTCTCATTTTTTCAAATTCATATCCTGCTCTTCTAATTTCAGCAGCTCCAGAAGGTCTAAATTCGTCAACGTCTTCTCCTCTTCCAAATCTTTCAGAAGCTTTAGCCAAATTAATTATTGGACGTGTTTGATTTTTTAAAAAGATGATTGCTATTGCTATTAATAAAAAAGCTGGGAGAGTAATCCAAAGGGCAAACATTCTAGCAGAACTATTTGTAACTCTATTTTTAGAAATATAGAATTGAAAATAGCCATTTTTATGAGCAATTTTTAAATCGATTAATTCTTTATAAGATGTTGTGTCAAACCAATAATTTAAATTTTTAGATTTTAATTCTCTTCTTAAGCTTCTATCTATCGGGCTAAACCATCTTTCCGTATTTTCTTTTGGTAAAATTTTATTATCTAAATATTTTACATTAAAGTTAAGATTTTCTTGAAAAATTTTTACCAGTGCATTTGTGTTGTTTTTTTCTTTTTCATAAACATTAATTAAAGTTACTATTTCTCCAACCAATGCACGAGTCATTCCCTTATTAGTTTTTATCCAAAGACTATCAAAAAAAACTACTGAGACAGTTATTTGTAATAGGATAATAGGAGTAGCAACAATTAATAAAGCTCTATAAAATAGACTCTTAGGCAGTAACTTTTTAAAAAATCTACTCAATCCATAAAACATAGCCTGTACCTCTTATAGTTTGTAAATATTTTGGATTTTTAGGATCCACTTCTATTTTTTTTCTTAGTCTAGTTATAACTACATCAACTGATCTTTCTTTATCTAGATTTATCATTTGGCCTATTTCTTCTCTTGAAAATTTTTTTCCTGGATCATTTATCATTTTTTCAAGAATTTTTTTTTCTGTATTATTTATTTTTGACTCTTTTGAATTTTTTGTAATTAATAATTTATTTAAATCTATTTTTACAACACCAAAACTTATTATTCTTTTTTGATTTTTATTTTTTGTCTTATTTAAAATATTTCTAATTCTTAAAATTAATTCTTTTGGCTCAAAAGGCTTTGCCAAATAATCATCAGCACCCGTTTCAAGACCTTCTATTCTTTCATTGGGTTCATTTTTTGCAGTTAATAAGATAATTGGAGTGTTGATCTTATTTTTATTTGCTAGCGTAAATTCTAAACCATTTTGTCCTGGCATCATAATATCAAGAATAATAATATCAAATTTTATAATTTTAACTTTTTCTTTTGCTTCTTCTGCACTAGCTGCAGTTGTTACTAAATAATTATTTTCATTAAGGTATTGTTTAACCAGTTCTCTTATCCCCTCATCGTCATCAACCATTAATATGTGTGCTTTAAATTTATTCATTAATAATTTTTTTTATTACATTATCAAAATATAATACCTCTTTTGGATCTGAATTTAAAAAAGCTTTATAAATTCTTTTTTTTTGACTTGAAAAAACCTCTTCAAATAGTTTTTTTCCTGACTCACTTAAATAGATATGTTTTAGTCGAGTATCTTTTTTTCCTTTTTCAAAAAAAATATAATTTTTTTTTAAAAGATCTCTTAAAATACGATTTAAACTTTGTTTGGTTATTTTTAATTTTTTTAACAATTCAGAAATTGTAATTGCTTTATATATTGAAACTAAATGAATTACTTTATGGTGAGCCAACCCCAGTGAGTGCTTGTTCAATGATACTTTGGCATCTGCGAACGATTCTCTATAAGCCATAAAGAGTTTTTCAATAAATGCTTTCAACTGGTCGTCTTTTAAATATAAAAGTTCTTTCATTATTGGTAAGTTATATTGACATATTATAGATACAAAGATAATTTTTGAAGAAATTTAATCTCAAAAATATAATTTAATATGGAACAGGTACCTTTTGACAAAAGAAACGGCAAAATTTGGTTTAACAATGAGCTAGTTGACTGGCAAGATGCGAAAATTCATGTAATTAGCCACGGTCTTCATTATGCTAGTTTAGTTTTTGAAGGTGTAAGAATATATAATAGTAAAATTTTTAAATTAGAAGATCATACTGATAGACTTTTTCATTCAGCAAAAAGAATGGATATGAAAATTCCTTTTACAAAAGAAGAAATTAATAAAGCTACAAAAGAAATAGTAGTAGTTCAAAATGTTAAGAATGGTTATATCAGGCCTTTTGTTTGGAGAGGCAGTGAGCAGATGGGTGTCTCAGCACAAAAAACTAAAATTAATGTTGCAATAGCGACATGGGAATGGCCAGCATATTTTGATCCAAACTTAAAACTAAAAGGAATAAAATTAAATATTTCAAAATGGAGAAGACCAGCTCCAAACACAATACCTTGGGATAGTAAAGCAGCAGGACTTTATATGATATGTACACTTTCAAAACATGAAGCGGAAATGAATGGTTATGCTGAGTCGTTAATGTTAGATTATGAAGGAAATGTAGCTGAAGGGACTAGTGCTAATATTTTTTTTAAGGATAATAAAGGAGAGTTACACACTCCAATACCAGACTCATTTTTAGATGGCATTACCAGAAGAACAGTAATTGAATTAGCAAAATCAAAAAATATAAAAGTTAATGAAAGAAAAGTCTTAGTAAATGAACTACCCAACTTTGTTGGGTGTTTTTTAACTGGTACAGCTGCTGAAATTACTCCAATTGCAAGTATTGCAGAACATAAATATAAAGTATGTGATGTAATTTTGGATTTATCTAAAAGTTATGAAAATTTAGTAGGAAAAAAATAATAAATTAATTTTTATTATCCTCTGATATTGCATGATCAATTCCTTTTCTTAAATATTCATAACCAGTATATAAAGTCAGAAAAGCTGAAAGCCAAAGCAAAATTATTCCAATAGTTTGAGCATTATAATCTTGAAAATTTAAAATTTTATTTCCTGTTTCTCCAGTCAATAAAAGTGAAATTGATACCATCTGTAAAAAAGTTTTTAACTTTGCAAGATTTGATACTGGCAACTTTACTTTTCCTTTTGCTAAAAATTCTCTTAGACCTGATATCAAAATTTCTCTAGTTAATATTATTATCGCAGCGACTACCTCATAATGTCTAATAGTTCCATCCATAACTAAAAGAATCAAAGCTGTTGCAACAATAATTTTATCAGCTATTGGGTCTAATAATTCTCCAAGCTTAGATTCTTCTTTAAATAATCTAGCCAACATTCCATCCAAAAAATCTGTAAATGATGCTGCAATAAATAGCGCAAATGCAGTCAGATCACCATAAAATCCAGGAAGATAGAATGCCAAAACAAAGAAAGGCACTATTATAATTCTGCCTATAGTTAAAATATTTGGAATTTTTTTAATCATAATTATTCGTGAAAGAAATTATATATTTTTTTTGCAACTTTTTCCTCAACACCTTCAACAGATCTAATCTCATCAAAACTTGCTGACTCAACCGCTCTAGCAGAGCCAAAATGGTTCAATAATGCTCTTTTTCTTATAGAACCTATTCCTTCAATTTTATCTAATAGAGATTTTTTTATACCTTTCGCTCTTTTTGCACGATGTGTGTTGATTGCAAATCTATGAGCTTCATCCCTTAGTCTTTGTAGAAAGAATAAAGTAGGATCATTTTTATTAAATTTATAAGATTTGCCTTTATAAAAAAATGTTTCGTCACCATTATTTCTTTGCTTGCCTTTAGCTATAGCAATCATTGGAAGGTCATGTAAGCCAAAGTCACTCAATACTTTTTTAGCGGAAGTATATTGCCCTTTTCCACCATCGATAAGGATTAAGTCAGGTAGAGATAAATAATTTCCTTTTTCAAGCATAGCCCTTTTAAATCTTCTAGTTAAAACTTCTTTTAACATTGCAAAATCATCTTGTTCAGCACCTTTTGTTTTGATATCGAATTTTCTATACCTTTTTTTAATAAAACCCTCATTACCAAAAGTCACCATTGCACCCACACTGTTAGTTCCTTGAATATGACTATTATCATATATTTCAACTAGGTTGATATTATTTTTAAGATTAAATTTTTTAGATACACCTTCAAATAAATTTTTATTATTATTTGTTTCATAAAGTTTTCTATTTAAAGATTCTTTAGCATTTTTTTCAGCCATTGCTATTACTTTTGCTTTAGTTCCTTTTTTTGCAGTATTGATTGAAATCGTATTTCTCTCTTTTTTACTTAGAGTTTCTTCTATTAATTTTTTATCTTTAATTTCGGTATTGATGATAATTAATTTTGGAACAGTTTTATTTTCATAAAATTGCATTAAAAAATAAGACATTATTTCAGAAATATTTTGATCCGGGTCATGTTTTGGGAAATAAGATTGATTGCCCCAATTTTGCTTTGACCTATAAAAAAATACTTGAATGCATGTTTTTCCAGATTCTTTATATGCAGCTATTACATCAGCATCAACAAGGTTCGCCTCATTGATTCTCTGAGAAGACTGAATTATATTTAAAGATTTTATCCTATCTCTAAAAACTGAAGCTCTCTCAAAGTCAAGCTGACAACTTGCTGCTTCCATTTCTTTAGAAAGATTTTTTTGAATATCCCTTGATTTACCAGATACAAATTGAATAGCTTGATCTACTGATTTTTTATAATCATCTTTATTTATGTAGTCTACACAA
>MDTB01232466.1_pt1 | contig 10613 bp, 11 predicted proteins | sample 811161 | NCBI WGS metagenome assembly MDTB01 (sample SAMN05326650, study PRJNA326480) | marine metagenome | isolation source: seawater | place: Mediterranean Sea | collected 2009
AGATAAATGGGAAGTATTTACACATGGTGGAAGAAACAACAGCGGCATTGATGCTTTAGAATATGCTAAACAGATGGAAGAGAATGGCTCAGGAGAATTACTAGTAACTTCAATGGATAGAGATGGTACACAAGCTGGGTACGATATTGACTTGATGAACAGAATCTCATCTAAAGTTAATATTCCAGTCATTGCTTCTGGAGGTGTTGGTAATTTAGATCATCTAGTAGATGGAATTAAATTAGGAAAAGCTAGTGCAGTTTTAGCAGCTTCTATATTTCATTACGGAAAACATTCGGTAAAAGAAGCTAAGGAATATTTGGACTCAAAAGGAATACCTGTTAGAATTTAATATGCTTAATACTTTAGAAAGCTTGTTTATTCTTGCAAGAGACAGAAAAAAATCTCCTGTCGAAGGTTCTTATACAAATAAATTGCTCAGTGACAAATCTCTAAGCAAAGATAAGGTATTAGAGGAAATAAATGAACTTGTTGAAGCGGTCGAAAATAATTCAAATAAAATTCATGAAGCAGCAGATGTCCTGTATCACCTTATTATGTACTTAGAGGCAAATGATGTAAAAATAGAGGATGTTATGAAAGAATTAGATAAAAGAAAAAAATGAATTACGATGATAATAATATTTTTGCAAAAATTTTAAGAGGAGAAATACCTTGTAAAAAAATTTATGAGGATGAATATGTGTTATCTTTTTATGACGTTAACCCTCAAAAAAAGATACATGCTTTGGTAATCCCTAAAGGAAAATATATAGATCTTGATGATTTTAGTGGGAAAGCATCGCCTGATGAAATGGTTGGTTTACTAAAAGGAATTAATATTGTTGCAAAAAAATTAGGTATATCAGCAGACTCAGGTAAAGGTTATAGAGCTTTAGCTAATGTCAGTGAACATGGAGGCCAAGAAGTACCTCATTTACATTTCCATTTGTTTGGAGGTGAAAGAGTTGGCAAAATGGTTGAGTGAAAAAAGAAATAGAAAGAAATTATTTAGAAATTAGTTCTATAAATGACTTAAATGAATCTAGTATTTCCCCAGTTGGCTATATAATAAAAATTATAAATCCAGCAAATTTTCAAATTAATAAATTTTTTTACAAAAATGTTGGTAAAAAACATAAATGGATTGATCGTTTAATTTGGACTGAAAAAAAATGGATTCAATATACAAGTGATAAAAATGTAAAAACCTATGTTTTAAAAAAAAATCAGGATTTGGCTGGTTATTTTGAGCTAATAAAGCATAAAGATAAAAATGAAGTTGAAATTGCTTATTTAGGTTTACTTGAGGAATATCAGAACAAAAAATTAGGCTCTTTTCTTTTATCTGAAGCAATAAAAAATTCATTTTATGAAAAAACTCAAAGGGTATGGGTACATACTTGTTCCTTAGATCATAAAAATGCACTCAATAATTATATTTCTAGAGGAATGAAAATTTTTAGAAAAGAGAAAATAGTAGTGTAATTAATTTTGTTTAGGCAAAATAAATATGTTTTTATCTAAATCTTGGTTTTTAACTATAGAAGATAAAAAAGTAATACTTAGATTTTGATAAATGTCTAAAGTTTGCCATCCAATTAAATTATAATTTATTTTATTAAAAAAAACGTTTATTTCATTATTATCTTCAATAAAAGTAAAGTTAACAAATTTGTTTTCAATTTCTCTTTCTTCTAAGATTTTAATTTTTTCCAGTAAGTATTTTTTATCTAAAATTAGATTTAATGGTGTTTTTTCTAACGGATAAAGATAATAACTAGTTTTGGTTTTAATTACTAAACTTTTACCGTTGGAAACTAAAATTTTTCGATTAGTCATATTATAATTACAATAAATTTTTTTTGGATATTGAATTTTACAACTCCCATTTTCTATTTTGCCGTTAATATTTTGTTCAAAATTAAATGAAATATCATTAGTGTTTTTAAGATTTTGAATTATGTTTTCTTTCACTGATGCGGAGGCCTTATTCGTAATTAAAATTAGAAATAAAATTAAAGTAAATGTTTTCATCATAAGACATCACGCTTTCCAACACGATTTGCTTTACTCACTATTCCCTCTGCCTCCATCATATCAATTATTCTTGCAGCACGATTATAACCAATTTGAAGTTTTCTTTGTAAGAATGATGTTGAAGCTTTCCCTTCAGATTTAACGATATCTAAAGCTGTTTGATATAATTCATCTTTATCGCTCTGGTTTTTAGGGCTTTCACTCATCTCTTTTTCGTCTGCAAAATTTAATATTTCATCTACATATTCTGGTTCAGCTTGAGATCTTAAAAAGTTATTTACTTTTTCTATTTCATTATCTGATACGAATGGAGCATGAATTCTTACAATTTTATTTGCGGAAGACATATAGAGCATATCACCTTTTCCCAATAACTGTTCTGCACCTTGTTCTCCCAAGATTGTTCTACTATCTATTTTAGAAGTAACTTGAAATGAGATACGTGTTGGAAAGTTAGCTTTAATAGTACCAGTAATTACATCTACGCTAGGTCTTTGTGTCGCCATGATTATATGAATTCCAGCCGCCCTTGCCATTTGAGATAATTTTTGAATATAATTTTCAATTTCTTTACTAGCAACCAACATCAAGTCTGACATCTCATCTACAACTACAACTATATAAGGCATTGGAAGTTTGTGCTTTGCATTGTATCCATCTATGTTTTTGACACCTTCTTTAGTCATTAATCTATACCTACTTTCCATCTCTTTGACCACCCAACCTAAAACAGAAGCAGCTTTTTTTGCTTCAGTTATAACCGGGCAAAGCAAATGTGGAACTCCTTCATAAGTTGAAAGTTCTAACATTTTAGGATCAATTAAAATGAATTTACATTTATCAGGATTATGTCTGTATAGGAGAGACAAAATAATTGTATTAATACAAACAGATTTTCCAGAGCCAGTAGTTCCAGCTATTAATAAATGAGGCATTGAAGTTAAATCACCAACTATAGGTGTTCCTGAAATATTTTTACCTAATGCAATCGGCAACTTTATTTCTTTTTTTTTAAAATCTGAACTATTGAGTATTTCACTTAAATAAACATTTTCTCTATAAGAATTTGGTAATTCAATACCAACAGTATTTCTTCCAGGAATAGTTGATATCCGAGCAGATTCGGAACTTGTATTTCTTGCAATATCATCAGAAAGATTAATTATTTTAGAAACTTTTACACCAGCTGCTGGTTCGAATTCATTTAATGTTACTACAGGGCCATGGCTCACTTTTTTAATATTTCCATTAACTCCAAAATCTAAAAGAATTTTTTCTAAAAACTCTGGATCTGAATTTTCATTTTTACCTGCTATTTCCCTTTCTTTTTTTGTAGGAACTTTTAATAAATCTATAGACGGTAGTATAAATTTAGATTTACTAGCTGAAGTACTTGTATCGGTTTTAATAAATGGTAAATCTTCTTGTATTAAATTTTTTATCTCATCTTGAGGAATATATTCATTAATTACTTCATTTCTGTTTGTATAATTTTTATTATTTTCTTTTAAAAAAAACTGCAAAATTTTTTTTGTTGATTGGATAAAACTTTTAAAACTGAAATTCAAGCTTACTAAAAATAATGAGATAATTAAAAAAATAAAAATATAATAAAAAATATTTTCATGAGATGTAATTAAACTATTTATAAATGTTTCATTAAAATAATTTCCTACAAATCCACCATTACCATTTATATAAAAAGTAAATGTAGTTTTATAATAAAAGCTAAAAAATAAAGATCCTACTATAATGTATATAACAATTAAAAAGGTATTTTCTATTAGTATAAAAATTTCTTTTTTTTTAAAAATATTAATCCCTGTAAATATATAAGTGACTGGTATTAGGTAAGCAATTAAACCAACTGATTGTAAAAAAAGGTCAGATATATAACTTCCTTGATATCCAAGTAAATTTTTTATTTGAGTATTTTCAGGAAATATAAAATTGGGGTCCGTTGGAGAATGAGAAACTAAAGCTATAAAAAGTAAAATTCCAAGGCCAAAAATAAAGATACCGGAAATCTCCATTAATCTCTTAATAGTAAAAATTAATACTAAATTTGCTAGTTTTTTAATATCCATATTTAGTGAATCAAATTTACCACTTTGTATCATCTAATTTTTGTTGTTAAAATTAAAATTATTATGAAAGTTTCAATAATAGGAAATGGGCTTACTAGTTTAACTTTAGCGAAGTCATTGGTTAATCAAGGTATTAAAGTAGATATTTTTTCTACTCGGGAAACTAAAAAAAATAATAAAACGCAAACACTTGGTATTTCTAAATCAAATATAGATTTTTTTAATAAAAATATTTTAAATATAAAGAAATTTTTATGGAAAATAGATAAAATAGAAATTTATGGTGAAAAAACAAAGAATGAAAAAATCTTAAATTTTGAAAATGCTAATAAGCAACTTTTTTCAATAATCAGAAATTTTGATTTATATAATTATTTATTATTAGATTTAAAAAAAAATAAATTAATTAGATTTAAAAAAATTATTTCTTATAAAAATTTGATAAAAAATAATTATAAATTGATTTTTAATTGTGATCATTCTAATCCAATTTCTAAATATTTCTTTTATAAGAAGATTGAAAAAAATTACCATGGTTTTGCCCATATAACTTCTTTCAATCACAAGAAGTTGCCAAATAATAATATTGCAATCCAAATTTTTACTAAAAAAGGGCCACTAGCTTTTTTGCCAATTTCAAAAACAGAAACTTCCGTTGTTTATTCTGCAAGAGGTAAAAAAGATATTGTTCTAGAAGATTTGATAAAAAAATATAATATGAAATATAAAATTTTAAAAATAAATAAATCCCAAAGTTTTAGTTTAAAATCATCCACTTTAAGATCTTACTATCACAAAAATATTATTGCTTTTGGAGATTTATTACACAGACTGCACCCTCTTGCGGGCCAGGGCTTTAATATGACAATTAGAGATATCAAAGAAATAATTAGCTTAATTAAATTTAGAAAAGAACATGGATTAGATTTAGATTCATCAATTTGTCTAGAATTTGAAAAAAATACTAAAAATAAAAATTATCTTTTTTCAAATGGCGTTGATTTCATTTATGAATTTTTTAATTTAGAAAATAAAATTAATTATAATAATTTTGGTAAATCTATTAAATTTTTTGATAAAAATAGGATTTTTAATAAAATTTTTATTAAATTTGCAGACGAAGGTATAGTTGTTTAATTTTTATTGGATCGTTGTATTATTATACTGATCAAATGAATAAGTTGTCAAAATTTCTGCTATTTTTGATTTTCTTGTATTCAAATTTTTTGCTTCTAGTAAAACTTGTTTTTCCTCAATAGAAAAGGGTGAGGCCATAGCTAGTGCATTTATTGTTTCATCTAAGCTTTGTTTTTCTAGAGCTTTCCAATTAATTACAAAACCTCTTCGTTCAAAAAGAGATTTTAAATCTTTGAAAATTAACTCTAAATCAGAAAATTTAATATTTTCTTTTTTATCTTCTAGATCTTCATAGTAATTTTCAAAATTAACTTCACACTCTCGATATTTTTTATTTGTATTGATTTCATTCACGATTTTAAATCTTATTAATCCTTTTAATTCAATCAAGTATCTAGAGTCCTCAGTTTCTTTAAAAGTTGTTATTTTACCCATACAACCAATTTGATGCAGTTGTGGGATATAATCATAATTTCTGTCTTTAGAAATTTTTGGTTGAATCATTCCAATCAGTTTATTAGTTTTCATACTATCATTAATCATTTCAATATATCTTGGTTCAAAAATATTTAGCGGTACTGCTGTTTTTGGAAAGATTATGAAGTTACTAAGTGGAAATATAGGAATTTTATTTGGTAAATCATTTTTAAACATTCGATACTGTAATCCATCTTTTCATTATCTCCAACTATTTAAATAAAAGCTCAACTAAATATGTTTTATTTTTAAAAAATAAATAAATTAATATTGCTTGATATAGCAAAACCAGTTATTTTTATTGTAATTAATTAATATGCGGGCATAGCTCAGTGGTAGAGCGTCTCGTTGCCAACGAGAAGGTCGAGGGTTCGACCCCCTTTGCCCGCTCCAAAAATGTATGAATGATTTATTAGATAAAAAATGTGTTCCGTGTGAAGGTGGTGTAGCTCCTTTTGATAAATCTGAAATACATAAATATCAAAAAAAAGTCGATGGATGGGATGTTATAAAAAATGAAAAAGAAATTTTCTTTTTAGAAAAAAATTTTAAGTTTAAAAACTTTTTAGAGAGTCAAAAATTTGTAAATGAAGTTGGAAAAATATCAGAAGAGGAGGGACATCTTCCAGATATTAACTTTGGTTGGGGTTATGCAAAAATTTCAATAACAACACACGCTATTGAGGGACTTTCAGAAAACGATTTTATATTAGCTGCAAAAATCGATTTATTAACTAATGTCTAAAATGTCTAGTCTTTGAAAACACCAAGACTGTTCCAGTCTCATTTGCAAATTTTATAATTTCTTTATCTCGGATAGAACCAGCAGGCTGAATTATAGCTGAGACACCCGATTGTACTAATTTTTCAATACCATCAACAAAAGGAAAAAAAGCATCCGAAGCAGCAACAATATCATCAGTTGGATTCACAAATTTTTTCATTTTATCAATTGCAATTTGGCAGCTATCAAGTCTACTTGGTTGACCCGAACCTATGCCCACAGTCGTAGACTTATGAGCCAAAACAATTGCATTAGACTTAACATAACGGCAAATATTAAATGCAAAAATTAATTCTTTCATTTGTTTCATATTGGGTTTAATTTTTGATACAACTTTAAAGTTTTTAATATTGAATTTAATTTTGTCTTCATTTTGAGTCAAATAAACATTATTAATCGAGTTATGTTTAAGATCTTCATTTAAAGAAAAAAGACTTGCATCAATAAGCCTAACATTTTTTTTCTTTTTAAGAATTCTTAATGCATTACTTTCAAAACCATTTGCAATTATGACTTCTAAAAATATTTTACTTAATTCTAATGCAAGCTTTGAGGAAATTTTAAAGTTACATGAAACGATTCCCCCAAAGGCACTTATGGGATCACAAGATAGAGCTGACCTGTAACACTTTAATTTATCTTTAATAATTGAAGCGCCACAAGGATTTGCATGTTTTACAATTACAACTCCTTTATTATTTGGTAAAGATTTTGAAATTGTTAAAGCTGCATAGATATCATTAAAATTATTATAACTAAGTTGTTTTCCATGTAATTGATTTAAATTTAATGAGAAATCTTTTGAATAAATGGCACTTTCCTGATGAGGATTTTCTCCATATCGAAGTTTTTCAATTAAATTTACATGAAAGGTTTTTCTTTTTGGAAAATAATCTTTTGAAAATTTATTAAAATAATTTGAAATTAATGAATCATAATATGCTGTTTCGCTAAAAGCAATCTTTGACATCTTTTCCCTAAATTTATTTGTTGTTTGACCTTTATTCATCTCTAATTGATTTATCAATTCTTTGTATTGGAGCGTAGATGTAATTACAGTTACATCATTATAATTTTTTGCAGCTGCTCTTACCATAGCAGGACCACCGATATCTATATTTTCGATAATTTTTTTATGACTAGATGTTTTTTCTAAAGTGCTTTCAAAAGGATAAAAATTTACAATTACGAGATCAATATTTTTGAAATTATTTTTTTTAATTTCTTTTTGATGTTTTTTATTTTTTCTTTTATTCAAAATTCCTGAATGAATTTTTGGATGTAGCGTTTTGACTCTTCCTTCCAGTATCTCTGGTGAATTTGTAAAATTGGAAATTTCAATACTCTTGTATCTTAACTTTTTGATTTGTTTGAAAGTGCCTCCAGAACTTATTATCTCAATATTATATTTTTTGAGTATTTTTAAAAGCTCTTTTAAATTAGATTTGTCTGAAACCGAGATGAGTGCTCTTTGAATTTTTTTCATTATATTTTTGTTAGTTCCCATTTGATATCATTATTTTTAGAATTAATAATTCCAGAAATAAAAATATTTTGATTTTCTGTATAAGAATTTTTCTTACCGAAATACAAGCCATTATCAATATCAATTTTATAGTTGTCACATTTAAATTTCCACCCTTCATTTTCAAGTTCGATCATAATTGACTTATTGTCTTGAGTTTTCATTACCTTTGTATTTGGATCCAAATGAAATCGAATTTCAAATTTAAGATTTGGAAGCATTCTCTTTCCTTGAATTTTTTCAGTTCCAATTAATTTATTATTATCATGATAGAATTCTAAATCTCTTTCATAAATCAAATTATAATTTTTTAAATAACCGTCATGACTTAGATTTACTTTCCAATAATTATTTTCATAAATAATTTTTTTCTTAATCGTCTTTAAGCCAGTTTTTAATTGTAATTTGTTATCAGAACTTTTATAGAATTTACATGAAGAGCAATCATCAATAATTAGAACGTTGTGAACAGCTGAAGATTTTGATAATTCGTTAAGTTTAATATTTTCATCACTGTAAAAACCTGAGTTAGTAAATATTTTTTTTCCGTTAGAGGCAAATTCAAAGGACAGAGCACCAGCCTGGTATTCACTTGAATATTTCCTTGGTGGAGAAGAACCAGAATCCACAATTAAATTAATCTTTTTATTACTCAGAATAATGTAATCAGAAAACTCATAGTTTAGATTTTTAAAAGTATAACCAAGTCTTTTAATATAATGATCAAATTCATCATTATTTGAAATATTATTTCCGTTGAATAAAATATCTAACTGCGTATTTTTCCAAAAAAAAGCATATGACTGACCAAGATAAAATATGTTTTCATCTATAAATTCAGGAATTAATGAATGAGATTCTTTAAACCATTCCCTAATTAAGATTAAATATTTTAGATAGAATAATGATTGTTTTATACTTCTAGATTTAGGAAAACCTAAATTATCTAATGAGTTTTTTGTTATTTTTTTTAGTATTTCCAAACCTTTTATAGTGAAGACTTTTTCATTTTTAAAAGATAACCCAACTAAAATTATTGCAGCTACACCTATTAACTTATCATTATATGTCTTTGAATTCTCGATATGATTAATTAAATGTAAAGCTTGCTTTTGTATCATATAATTAAATTTTATTTTATAATCATCATTACAATCACTATAAGTTAACCTAGAGTTTGATAACCAAGATATTATACGTTTTGAGGTAGTATCAAAGTCCCAGCTTTTATCATTAAATTTCTCGTTAATTTTTATCCAATTATAAATAATTGATTGTACAACAGAACGAGATGATTTTAGGTCTAGACTTAATATCCAAAAAAAATTGTTAAGTCTTTTAAATTGTTTTTGATTTAATTGTTTACTTGTCCAAACTTCATCAAAAGCAAAATCTCTAACATTATATTTTTTATTTTTAATTTTAGTAATTGACGATAATAAATATGCGCTTGGTTTGTATTCTAAGCTATCCTCAAATGTCCTAGATATTTTTTTATCGTAAAAAAAAGAATTAAGATAAATCTTTCTAAGTACTTCAAACATAAAAGAAAAAGATTTTTTAAAAAAAATTAGTTTAAATTGATTTTAATAAATCTATGTTTTTTTTGATATCTCCATTATTGCTTTTGAAAATTGTAGTTCCAGAAACCAAAATATTTGCTCCAGCTTTAATAGCCAACTTAGAATTTTCAAAGTTTATTCCACCATCTATTTCAATATCAAAATTAAGTTTTTGTTTGTTTCGGAGATCATTTAATTCTTTAACCTTATCTAAAACCTCTGGCATAAATTTTTGTCCACCAAATCCAGGATTTACACTCATTATTAAAACTAAATCTATTTGATCTAAAAATTTTTTTATAACATCAGTTTTTGTTTCTGGATTAAGCGATATACCTAATTTTTTTTTTAATTCTTTTATTTTTTTTATGGAGTTTTGTAAATCATCAGTGGCTTCTGGATGAATAGTAATTATGTCTGCACCAGCATCTGCATAAGATTGAATATATTTGTGGACTGGGGATATCATTAAATGAACATCAAATTTTAATGAAGTATGGCTTCTTAAAGATTTAATTACTGGTGGACCAATAGTTAAGTTAGGAACATAGTGGCCGTCCATGACATCTACATGAATCATATCAGCTCCTCCCTCTTCTAACTTTTTAATCTCATTGCCTAATTGACTAAAGTCTGCAGAAAGGATTGAAGGTGATATTTGTATTTTTTTCATTGATAACTAGACTTACTAGTATCAATTTTTAAAATTTAATTGAATTAAAAAATTGGTAAATTTGTCTCGAAATGTCACTTTCCAAAGGAAAAGACAGCATGCCCATAACAGAATAACCTAAAACTAATGGCATTAAATAGAATCTAATCATGAAAAAAAACCATGCAACATACAATGGCACCAGAGGCTTGATTATAAATGATGGAGTCAAAGGTTTAAATATATGTATTAAAGGATTTGTGAATTTAACAAATACTTTCATAAAAAAGAAATGAGAGTCTTCTTTTTGAAATATATTCATCGCAACTCTTCCAATTAAAGTCCACAT
>MDTB01047729.1_pt1 | contig 10612 bp, 13 predicted proteins | sample 811161 | NCBI WGS metagenome assembly MDTB01 (sample SAMN05326650, study PRJNA326480) | marine metagenome | isolation source: seawater | place: Mediterranean Sea | collected 2009
GTTTGAATCGCACAAACGACACATACCTTTTCAGGGTACTGCTCTACTACTGAGCTACAAGGCCTAACCTCTAAAAGTAATTCTACCTTTAGTTAAGTCGTAAGGTGTCATTTCTACCGTTACGTTATCTCCTGCTAGAACTCTTATTCTGTTTTTGCGTAATTTTCCAGCGGTATGAGCTAGGATTTCATGATTATTTTCAAGTCTAACTCTAAACATAGCGTTAGGAAGTAGTTCTGTAACCTTACCTTTAAATTCTAATGTCTCTTGTTTAGCCAATTATTTTTTCCTGTTTATTCTTAGTTTTACCGAATTAGCATGACCCTCTAAATTTTCATACTCAGCTAAATTTATAACCGATGCTCCTAATCTTTCAATACCTGATTTAGATATTTTTATTATAGAATGTCGTTTTATAAAATCATAAACAGATAAACCAGATGAAAACCTAGCAGATCCTGAGGTTGGTAAAACATGATTTGTTCCAGCAAGATAATCACCCATTGCTTCTGGAGAAAAATTACCCAAAAAAATTGACCCTGCATTATGTATTTTCTTTAAATATTTGTTTGGATTATGCGTGCATATCTCCAGATGTTCAGGAGATATAATATTTACAATATTTGCTATCTGCTCGATGCCTTTGGCATAAACTACAAATCCAAATTTTTTAAGGCTTTTAGATGCTATTTTTTTCTTTGATAAAAATTTTAATTGTTCGTTTATGTAAAAATTTATTTTTTTAATAATATTCTTACTATTGGTAATAACGATAGACTGAGCGTGCTCATCATGTTCTGCTTGAGCAATTAAATCAGAAGCAACCCATTCTGGATTACATGTTTGATCTGCAATTATTGTAACCTCTGATGGTCCAGCTATCATATCTATTCCAACATCACCAAAAACTTCTTTCTTTGCAAGTGCAACATATTTATTTCCAGGTCCAACTATTTTATCTACCTTGCTTATTAATTTTGTTCCGTAAGCAAAAGCAGCTATTGCTTGCACACCACCAGCTTTATAAATTTCTTTTACTTTACATTTTTTAGCTGCATACAAAACAGCAGAATTATATTTTTTTCCGATTGTTGGCGTTGTCATATAAATTTCTTTTACTCCAGCAATAAGCGCTGGGATACAGTTCATTAATACTGTGCTTGGATAACTTGCAGTTCCACCCGGAACATAGATCCCAACTCTTTTAATTGAACTTGAAGAGTATGATAGTTGATTTTTGTATTTATCTACTATTTTAAAATTATTTAGTGATTGTTTTTTGTGAAATTTAAATATTCTTTTAAAAGCTAAATCAATAGATTTTTTTGTTTTTTTATCTAATTTATTCAAAGTTTTTTTTATCTCTGAATTTGTAAATTTTAAATTATTAATATTAATTTTTTTTGTTTTAGTAAATTTTTTTTCGTATTTAATTAAAGCTTTATCTTTATTTTTCTTTACTTCAGATATAATTTTTTTAACTAAAAATAGTTTTCTTGGCTCTTGAGTTCTTCTTGTATCAAGTAAATTTTCTAACTTTTTTTTAAAATTTTTTTGGTTTCCATTTAAATATTTTAGTATCATAAAAATTTATGTTTTGGTTTAGTTTTGCTTTCCCAAGGAGATCCTTGATCATCTAAAGTGACATCTATAACTTCTAAATTTATCTTAATAACTGCATCTCCTGAAAATATTAATTTAATTTCATAACTATTATCAGTCAATTGATTACTTTCAATAGCTAAAAAATCTAAAAAAATTTGTTTGTTTCTTTGAGGTATTTTTTTTGCAGTAACTTTTATAACATTATCAAATTTTAATATTGTTCGAATTCTTTTGTTTTTCCTAAAAACACCTTTTTCAACATCTTCCCACATAAATCTATTTAATTGCATTAAAAAAATTCTACTTTTATTTAAACTTGCTATATCTAAAGTTGAAACTATAGAGTCCTGTAAATGAGCAGAAATTACCCTCAGGTCTTCTTCTGTTGTAGCTAATAATTTAAGGTTTTTTGTTTGCACTCTAAATTCTTCTAATATTTACTTTGCAATTTAATAGTTTTTTATCTAATTTTTCGTAACCTCTATCCAAATGATATACTCTATTTATAATTGTTCTGTTGTCAGCAACTAATCCAGCTAAAACTAAACTAACTGAAGCTCTTAAGTCAGTTGCCATTACCTCTGCTCCTGATAAAGAACAGGGACCGTTAATTATTGCAATATTGTTTTTTGTTTCAATTTTGGCTCCCATTCTTTTTAATTCTGGAACATGCATAAATCTATTTTCAAAAATATTTTCTTTTATTGTAGATTTACCTTTGGCTTTGGTCATAAGAACCATTATTTGAGCCTGAAGATCTGTAGGAAAACCTGGGTATGGCTCTGTTTTTAAAGAAATATTTTTTATATTATCTGATTTTGATACTGTAATTTTATTTTTATCAATTATTAATTTAACTCCCATCTTTTTTAATATTTTAATTTCAGTTTTAATAATATTTGGGTTAATTTTTGTAAATATAATTTTTTCTCCGACTAAAGCTGCTGCAATTAAATAAGTGCCTAGTTCAATTCTATCAAATATAATTTTATGAGTGGTCGGTAAAAAATTCATTATTCCATCAATCAAAATTTTTCTTTTTTTTAAAGTTTTTATTCTACAGCCCATTTTATTTAAAAAAATAATCATATCTTGAATCTCTGGTTCAGTTGCACAATTAGCTAAGGTAGTTTGACCTTCTGCACTAACTGCAGCTAAAATAGCATTTTCTGTAGCGCCTACAGATACGGATGGAAATTTAATAAAACTTCCCTTCAACCCATTTTTAGCAGATGCAAATATATATCCATTTTTTATTTTAATTTTTGCTCCTAATTTCTTTAATGCGAACAAATGAAGATTGACTGGTCTCGTTCCAATTGCACAACCTCCCGGTAAAGAAACTTTTGCTTTTTTATATCTTGCTAATAAAGGGCCTAAAACTAAAACTCCAGCTCGCATGGTTTTTAATAGTCTGTATGGTGCTATAGTTTGAAGATGTTTGTCATTTGAAATTTTTAAAATATTTTTATTTTTAAAAATTTTTACATTCATTCCGATGTGTTTAAGCAAATTAATCATTGTATATACATCTTGTACAAAAGGAACATTTTTTAATGTAACTGATTTATTGCTTAAAATAGATGCAGCTAAAATTGGAAGAGTTGCATTTTTAGAGCCTGAAATAGAGATTCTACCACTTAATTTTTTTTTACTTTTGATAATAAGTTTTTGCATTAAAATTAACCTAGACCTTTGGCAGGGTAACACCTTTTTGTTTCATGTATTTACCTTTTCTCTTGGCATAAGTTATTTGAGGTTTTTCGTTTCCTTTAATAAAAACAAATTGTGCTACACCCTCATTTGCATATATTTTTGCAGGTAGTGGTGTTGTATTTGAAAATTCTAAAGTTACGTGACCTTCCCAGCCAGGTTCTAAAGGAGTAACATTAACTATAATTCCACATCTAGCATATGTTGATTTTCCCAAACAAATAACAAGCACATTGTCTGGAATTTTAAAATACTCCATAGTGCTTGCAAGAGCAAATGAGTTTGGAGGAATTATACATTCTTTACCAATTTTAGTTACAAAGCTCTCTTTTTTAAACACTTTAGGATCAACTATTCCCGAGTTTACATTAGTAAAAATCTTAAATTCATTTGATACTCTAGCATCATAACCGTAAGACGAAAGTCCAAAAGAAATTTTTCCTCTTCTTTTTTGTTTGTCTACAAAAGGTTTGATCATACCTTTTGTTTTAACCATATCTTTAATCCATTTATCTGATAGCACTGTCATTGTTTTTTTTTTTTGTTTTTTTTAGGAATATTTTTCTTTTTTTCAAATTAGTTTTTAAAGCTACTTCTCGTCTTGTTTCAAGACGAGAATCTTTTTTAGAAAAAGATCCCATAAAATAATTATTCGTTATCTGGATTAGTTAAATCTTCAAGAGTAATGGGTTTGTCTATATCATGCATTTTCTTAGACTCTTCTTTTTGTGATATACTACTTTTTTTAGCTCTTTTTTGCTCAAGCCTAGCTTTTTTTTTAGCTTCTTTCTTCATAGCTTTCTCGCCTCTTGTAGATTTGTAATCGTAGTGAATACCCATTTTTGCTCCTGCATTTATTTAATTTTACTTTGTTGATGGAAATTATGCAAGTCTCTAATAAAAACTGTTAATTCTATTATTACGTGAAGCATTAATTGGTTTAATTGCTTATGTTTTTGTTTTAAATATCGCAACCTTCGTCAGAGCAATTTTTTCCTGATAAGATTGTATTAAAATAATCAATAGATTTTAAACTGCTTATCATAAGGGCTTTATAAACATTTAGATAACCATTTAAACTATCCGATAATTCTTTACCTTCTTTTTTCATTCCTAATCTAGAAAAATTTAATAACATAATTGAATTTCCATTAGGTATAGTGTGGTCCGTTATGTCTATAGGTTGAAGAAATAAATCGTTATCAGTCAATTTATTCTTCTGAAATATTGCTTTTTTATTTACATAAAAATGTTTAATAGCCTTAGAGCATATATTCTTGGCTTTAATAATGTAGTCAGGTTTTAATGTTCTATCGTATAAGTCTAAAAGCATATTTATTGAATATGCATAGTCCTCGATAAAAACTTTTTTTTTTGAATTACTATGAAAAAGTTCGTCTTTAAGAAAAAAATTTTCTAATTTATCAAAAAGATCCTCTGCCGTATTTAAATATCCATTGTTCGGCAAAATTTTGTGAGCAGATACAAGAGCGCTTACCCAAAGAGCGTTTAAGTCTAATTGATTTTTATTGTCAAAAAAAGGCTTAGTTTTATTTTGTCTTATTTTTTTTAATTGTTTTAAAATTTCCTCTGTTGGAGGATTTTTTTCTTTTAAAATAATTTTTCCTTCCCAATTGCCCTCCAACTTTATTTCAAAATAACTATCTAAATTCTTTATGTCTTTTAACTCTTTATATGCAAATACATAGTATTTTCCCTCTTCTCCCTCGCTATCCGCGTCGTAAGCAGATCCTAAAATACCGTTGATTTTAGTAGTAAAATTTTTATTTATGAATTCTATAGTTTGTACAATTTTACTTTCAAAATATTCATTCTTTTTAACGTTAGTATATTTTGAAAGTAATAAAATAAATTGTGCATTATCGTAAAGCATTTTTTCAAAATGTGGTATTAGCCAATTTTCATCAACTGTATATCTTGAAATGCCACCCTCAACATGGTCGTAAATACCTTGAGAACACAATTGCTTTAAAATTAATTCAACTGGTTGTAAATATTTATTATTTTTAGTTTTATTAAAAAAGTATAGAAGAGTGTCATAAACATTGAAAATTGGAAATTTTGGTGATCCTTTATACCCACCCTTAACTTCGTCCAAATTATTAAGAGTATTTTCTAAAATTTGTTCAAGATCTTGATTTAAAACAGAAGTTTTTTTTAATTCCAAACTTTTAGTAATTATCGAAGATTGTTTGATAATCTGATCTTTTTGTTGAGAATAAGCTTCTCCTACTTTTTCTAAAACTTCTTTGAAAGATGGTAAGCCGTGCTGTCGTATTTTAGGAAAATATGTGCCTCCCATAAAAGGGAAGCCATTTTCATCTAAAAACATTGTAAGAGGCCATCCGCCTCCTGTTTGATTAAAAAGTTGATATGCGCTTTGAAAAATAAAATCAAGATCTGGCCTCTCTTCCCTATCAACTTTTATATTTATAAATAACTTGTTCATTAGATCTGCAGTTTCTTTATCTTCGAAGCTTTCATGGGCCATGACGTGACACCAATGACAACTTGCATAACCAACACTTAGCAATATAGGTTTTTTTTGAGATTTAGCTAAAGATAGTGTTTCTTTGTTCCACGTTTGCCAGTTTACAGGATTGTTTTTGTGTTGTTGAAGATAGGGACTTGAGTCGTTAATTAAATTATTTTTCATAAAAAGCTATTTAAAGAATTTCCTTTTTAAAAAATAGGTCAATATACAAAAAATTATAAAACCAATAATAGGTAAATAAATTTCTTGTTCAAATAATATTTCTGACCATATAATGGTTTGTTTATCACTAATATATTTTTCAAAACCAGAGCCTAAAGAGCTGATTATAAATACGCTAGGTATCAACCCAAGAAATGTTGCAAAAAAATAATTTTTTGATTTCATATTGAAGATCACTGGTAAAACATTCTGTATTCCAAATGGTATGCCGCCTCCACCAGTAAATCTGAAAAGCGTAAAATATAATAGTTCATTTTTGTTAAATAAGTCCCTAAACTTATTTATCCTCCAAGATAATTTTTCTTTAATTAAATCTTTTAAAAATAAATTAGCTAAAGAGTATAAGAGCAAGCTTCCCACTGAAAAAGATATCACCGAAATTAATGTGCCAATCCATTTTCCAAAAATAAAACCTCCAAGTAAAGCTAAAGGAGACCCAAAGCCAAGAAGCAAAACCCAAATTGTTGAAAAAATAAAGAAAATGGATAAAAGTAAAACTTGATTATTATTTTTATAAGAATCTAATGAAGCTTTATGTTCTTGGATAAATGTAAAATTTGTTAAATCCTTTAAATCTACATAAGAAAAAACAGTAAAAATCAAAATAGAAAAACAAATGATGTAAATAATACCAAGTAGTATCTTAATGTTTAGTTTCATATGTGTATTTTAACTGTACTTATCTATTATAATTAACTATATAACTAAAAATATTTTATGAAAAGAACATATCAGCCCAGTAATCTAGTAAGAAAAAGAAGGCATGGATTTAGATCTAGAATGGCCACAAAAGGTGGTAGAAAACTCATATCAAGAAGAAGAGCCAAAGGTCGAAAAACTATTTCAACTTAGTTATTCATGCTTAGGCTTATAAGTTTAAAAAAAAGTATCCATTTTAAACAAGCACTTAAGGAGAAAAAAATTCACACTGATTTTTTTTCAATATTTGCGGCTAAAAACTTAAAAAAAGCTAGAAACCAAAACACTCTGCAAATAAGTTTTGTAATGAAAAAAAAAATTGGAAATGCAGTTAAAAGAAATAAAATTAGACGAAAATTGAAAGCTATTGTGGTAAAACTTTTAAAAATAAAGGGTGCAATTAATTGTGATTATACTTATATAGTTTTTGGTAAATCAAAAGCTTATGAAGAAAAACATAATATTCTTCTGCTTGAGATGACCAAATGTTTTAAAAAACTTAAATAAAAAATGTCAAAATTTATAATTTTTCTACTTATTTTTATTATCAAAATTTATAAGTATTTTATTTCACCTATATTTCCAGGAAAATGTAGATACTTACCAACTTGCTCAGAATATTTTATAGAGTCTCTGAATGTACATGGGATTATTAAAGGTATTTTTTATGGGTCCAAAAGGATATTTAGTTGCCATCCAATAAAGTTTTTAGGTGGAGGCTCGGGGTTAGATTTAGTTCCAAAAAAAGTTAAAAAAGGAAAAGTTTAATGGATAATAAAAATGTATTTGTGGCAATTGCTTTATCTATGTCTGTTTTGCTTTTTTGGGGTGCTTTTGTTGAAAAACCTGAGAGTATAAAACAAGTTTCTCCAAAACAAAATCAAATCGAAAAAAAAAGCAATGAAAATAATATCTCTCCAACTATAAATAATACATTGGAATTAAAAACTATATCTAGAGAAGACTCAATTAAAAATGTAAAAAGAGTTAAAATAGAAAATAGTAGTATAATCGGATCTATAGCTTTAAAGGGTGGGCTTATAGATGATATTTCTTTTAAAAATCATAAACAAGATTTAAGAGACAAAAAAAATGTTATATTTCTAAATCCACGAGAAACTGAAAATGGATTTTTTGTTGAGACTGGTTGGACTAGTATAGGTAACAAAATAAAAGTACCATCATCAAATTCTATATGGAGTGTAAAAGGTAATAATATACTAACAGAAAATCAACCCTTAACTATGGAATGGAAAAATGGGGAAGGAATAACTTTTAAAAAAATTATAAAATTAGATAATAAATATTTATTTAATATTTCACAAATTGTAGAAAACAATACAGGCGCCTTAATAGAATTGTATCCCTATGCTCAAATAACAAGAAATAAAATTCCTGATGATATACAAAACTTTTATATTTCTCATGAAGGTTTTATAGGTGTGTTCGATGAAGAGCTTAAAGAGGACGACTACGATGATATAAAAGAAAAAAAAATATCAAGAGAAGCTAGTAAAGGCTGGTTGGGTATAACAGATAAATATTGGTTGTCGGCTTTAGTTCCTAAACAAGGAGAAAGCTTTAAATCTACTTTCCTATACAAAGAGTCGTTTAAAGCTAATTATATTTTAAACTCACCTACTATAATCAAACCCTCTTCAAATAATTCCAACGATGTAAGACTATTTGTAGCTGCAAAAGAGGTTGAAACTATTGACGCTTATGCTGCTAATCAAAACATAGAAAAATTTGATCTTACTATAGATTGGGGATGGTTTTATTTTTTTACAAAACCTCTGTTTTTTGTAATTGACTATTTATTTAAAATTTCTGGTAACTTTGGAATTGCTATTGTTCTAATCACAATAGGTATAAGATTGTTGTTCTTTCCTCTTGCAAATTACTCATTCAGATCTATGGCAAAGATGAAGGCGCTGCAACCAGAAATGGTGAGATTAAAGGAGGTTTACAAAGATGACAAAATGAAACTTCAACAGGAAATGATGTCATTATACAAAAAGGAAAAAGTTAATCCCGCTTCTGGTTGTCTTCCAATATTAATTCAAATACCTTTCTTTTTTGCTATTTATAAAATGTTATTTATTTCTCTAGAAATGAGGCATCAGCCATTTTTTGGATGGATTAAAGATCTTTCAGCTCAGGACCCTACTTCTCTTTTTAATTTTTTTGGTTTAATTCCGTGGGATCCTCCAAGTTTTCTAGTAATTGGAATATGGCCTATTCTAATGGGTCTATCAATGTGGGTTCAACAAAAATTAAATCCTGCACCCACAGATCCTATTCAAGCAAAAATATTTGCTTTTTTTCCAATTTTTTTAACGATAATTTTAGCTTCATTTCCCTCTGGTTTGGTTGTTTATTGGACGATAAATAATATTCTTACTATAGCTCAACAATGGGTAATAATGAAAAAGACAAAGATCAAAACTAATTAGATGCCTGAAGATAAATCATTAATAGAGATAAAATCAATATGGCCAAAAACTGCTCCTAATATTAATAATGTTTCCAAATATGTATTAAAATATAAAAATGAATTAATTGTTATAAAATATGGTGGAAATGTATTAATTGATAGAAATGTCTTTAATAACTTTATTCAAGATATTTTTATATTGAATAAGCTGGGCCTCTCAGTTGTCGTTGTACATGGAGGCGGTCCGAGAATAGAAAAAGAGCTAAGAAAAAAAAAAATTGAGTCTAAATTTTTAAATGGTTTAAGGGTTACAGATGAAAATGTAATAAAAATAGTTGAAAACGTACTAATTGATTTTAATAACGATATAGTAAGTTCTTTGAACAAAAAAGGTCCAAAAGCAGTCTCCATTAATTCTAAGACAAATAATATAATAAGTATCGTACCAGATAGACAGGAACTTGGGTTTGTTGGGGTGCCATATAAAATTAATACAGATTTAATTAAAAATATTTTAAGTAAGAGTCAAATACCAGTGGTTGCGCCTCTTGGTCTAGATGCAAATAATCTCACTTATAATATTAACGGAGACACTGCAGCAAGTGCAATAGCAAAAAAACTTAAATCAAGAAGACTTATATTGATGACAAATGTTGAAGGAGTTTACGACGATAGAAAAAATTTAATATCAGAAATAAAACCATTTGATATTGAAAATTTAATCAAGTTGAAAATTGTTCAAGGTGGTATGATACCAAAAATTCAAAATTGTATAGACGCGGTAGAAAATGGAGTAAGAGGTGTAGTTATTTTAGATGGAAGAAAACCCCATTCGATACTTAATGAAATATTTTCTGACCAAGGAGCTGGGACACTAATAAGAAAATGAAAGACTTAAAAAAAATAAAATATTGGATATTTGATTTGGATAATACCTTGTATTCTGGAGATACTAAAGTTTTTGATCAAGTGGATAAAAAAATGTCAAAATTTATATCTGAAAAACTTAAAGTCAGTATTAAAGAGGCTAAAAAAATACAAAAAAATTATTTTCACGAATACAACACAACTCTTAATGGTATGATAAAAAATCATGAAATTGATGCAAATGAATTCTTAGAATTTGTGCATGATGTTAATTTAGATTTCTTGAAACCAGACAATTTACTAAAACAGGAAATATCTAGCTTATTAGGTAAAAAATTTATATTTACCAACGGTTCGAAAGCCCATGCTGCTAACGTTACTAAAAGAATTGGTATCGATAAGCTTTTTGATGGTGTCTTCGATATAGTAGAGTCAGATTTTATACCCAAGCCTTCGGTAGAGCCTTATAAAAAAATTATAGAAAAATACAAAATTGAGCCACAATATAGTATATTTATTGAGGATATCGCAAGAAATTTAAAACCAGCGCATGA
>MDTB01052565.1_pt1 | contig 10612 bp, 7 predicted proteins | sample 811161 | NCBI WGS metagenome assembly MDTB01 (sample SAMN05326650, study PRJNA326480) | marine metagenome | isolation source: seawater | place: Mediterranean Sea | collected 2009
AATCAACTTTTTAAGCTGAAATTTTCTCGGTCAAAGGAGAATGCTGCATTTTTTCAATGAATGAACGGAGTGCCGGGGTGAGCATACGGGTCTTTTTGTGAATTAATGAGAGTGGGCGTATGTGCTTACCATTATCCAACCGGGAAACGACCAGTTGATTTCTTTGCACTTCGTTGGAGGCGGTGTTTTTGGGAATAATTGCCACCCCTGCGTTAATTTCCAGTGCCCGTTTAACCGTTTCCACATTGTCAAATTCCATCGCAATTGAAACTTCAATATCTGCATTTCTGAGGATTTCATCGGTCGCTTTTCGGGTCGGAATATCCTTCTCGAATGCGATGAAATCAACGCCTTTGAGCTCATCGATAGACAAATTATCCTTGCCTGCGAGAGGATGTTCAGGATTCATGGCAACAACTAACTCATCCGTAGCAAAGGGAATAATAGTGAGCTCCTTGTTTTTGACCGGAAATGCAACCAGTCCTAAATCGGCAGTGCCATGAATCACATCTTCATAAACCAAATTCGCGCGCCGATACTCAACCCGTGTGTTGACTGAGGGGAATTCCTGCATGAATGAAGTAAGGTAGGGGGGCAGTTCATGAAGTCCAATGCTGTTTACTGTTGATATCTGAATTGTCCCGCTTACCACATTCCTCATTTCCTGAATCTCACAATTTAATCTCTCATAAAGGGTGAGTATTTCCTTAAATGTTTTATAAAGCGTGGTACCCTGTTGTGTGAGGCGAAACTTTTTTTGATTACGGTCGATAATCAACATGTCATAATAACCTTCCATCGCTTTCAACTGTTGGCTGACTGCGGATTGTGTCACTTCATTAAGTCGGGCCGCTTTAGAAAAACTTTGAGTTTCCACCAAGTCACAAAAAGTTTTGAAATTTTGAATGTGCATATTTATTGATATTAATTGATCTTATGCTTATCAAACCTATTATTTGAAAAACTTATAATAAATCATGATTACAGAAAAAGCATTTCAGCAAAATCTGAAAATACTCAAGGAACGGGTGGCCCTGGCCTGTTCCAGTGAAAACCGCTCGGTTAATGAGGTTGCCATTCTTCCCGTTACCAAAAATTGGCCAGTGGATGCAGTCCATTATGCACAGCGGGCGGGTTTTTCAAGGGTGGGGGAGAACCGGGTGCAGGAAGCAATGGAAAAGCAGGAGGGCGTGGAGGAAATGAAATGGGACTTAATTGGTCATTTACAAAGCAATAAAGCCAAGCTGGCCGCGGGCAGATTTACCCGGATTCAGACCATTGATTCGCTTAAACTTCTGACCAAAATCCATGCAGCCTTACTCCATCTTAATGAAAAAATGAGTTTTCTCATCCAGGTGAACACCGGACGTGACCCTGCCAAAGCCGGTATTATGGAGGACCAATGTGAGGAGTTAATTGAAAAGGCTATGGCTTGCCCGATGCTCCAATTGGAGGGCTTTATGACAATTGCTCCCTATGCTCCTGATGATCCGAAAGTGGCGAGAAACGCATTTTCCCGATTACGGGATTTAAGAGACCGTATGGCTAACCAATTCAAGGTATTTTATCCCGAGCTCTCAATGGGAATGACAGGGGATTTGCACGAAGCGGTGGCAGAGGGAAGCACCATGATCCGGGTTGGTTCAGCCCTGTTTGGTCAAAGGGATTGAATGCAATGCAGAAGTTAGCTTGCCCCGCATGCGGGAAGGCGCGATTATTATTTTAACATGAATATGGGAGCAGTAAAACCGGAAGACGAAAAAAAATGGGATCAGATTCGTCGACTATTGGATGATGAGAGTCCAGCCGTACGCGGTGCCCTGATCTCTGAACTGAAAAATTTTCCCGAGGAAGGGGTGCGCTTCCTTGAGAAAGTGGTTCGTGAACCGGATCACTTTTTAGCAAAGCACGCACATAGTTTATTGGTTGAACTGGGATGGGTGGACGGAGTGGGTGGATTCCTACAGTTTATTCGTTCCCTCAGATATGAGCTTGAATCAGGATGGTTTTTATTAGACCGGACCGTTTTTCCCACCCTCGATATTTCATCCTCCACTTTATTTTTAGACAGGTTGGCTGACCGGGCAAGGGAACTTTTAATTCCCCCGCAAAGTGCCAGAGACATTTGTTCGGTTATTAACCGGGTTCTTTTTCATGAATTCGAATTCAGGGCGGCGAGCAAAGACTTTTCGGATCCTCAAAACAGTTTCTTGCACCGCGTTTTGGAGAGAAGGCGGGGCTTACCGATCACACTTTCAGTCGTTTATTTACTGGTTGCGAGAAGGATAGGTTTTGAGCTTGAACCGATTGGCTTACCCGGGCGGTTCATGGTCGGATGTTTTTCTGAAAAGAAACCGTTCTACATTGACGCGTGGTCAGGTGGGAAATTTTTCGAAATTGAGCAAATGGAGGAGTTTTTAGGAGATTCATCGATTGAGAATTCGGGCTCTTTTCTACTTCCAGTCACGGTTGCTGAAACATTAACCCGTGGATGCAGGAATCTGGTTCAACAATTCGCCCAGTCAGAAGAGGTTGAAAATTCGGGTCTCTTTCAAAAATTTGTCAATGAATTTGAACGGGTTCATCAACGGGAAGCCAATGCTTGAGCCTCCTTTATTAATTGAAGATTTATCTCCCCTTCCTCCGAATCAAGTGGGACTGGCTGTTTTAGGAGCACCGATTAAACATTCCATTAGTCCTCAAATTCATAGTGCCGCTTTGCGGGAACTCAGTTCAGAGATTCCTTCATTCTTAAATTGGGTCTATCATAAAGTGGAAGTCAGTTCCAAGGATTTAGCTTCCGGTTTGGAGCACCTGAACGAGTGTGGATACCGCGGATTGAATCTGACCATACCACATAAAGTGGATGTTTTTTCAATGATTGATTCGATCGACCAGGAAGCCCGTACTATTGGAGCAGTCAACACCCTCTTCCATACTGGTGAAGAATGGCGGGGTTTTAACACCGATGGATACGGCTTGGAGCAAGCCCTGAAGGGGGGACTGGGAGTCCGTCTGGAGTCAGCCAATATACTGATCTTAGGAGCTGGTGGAGCGGCCCGGGCAGCGGCGGCACAGTCCCTTTCGCGCGGTTGTGAAAATTTATGGATTAGCAACCGTTCCACGGAGCGTCTGGAAAACATGATCGATGCACTGGGTAATTCCCTGGACACAGCCAGGGTGGTTGCCTGTCCCATATCCCAATTGCCCGCGGGCGTATTGGATTGCGGGGATTTGGTCATTATTAATGCCACTTCACTTGGCCTAAATCCAGGCGATCCTTCTCCGGTCTCCCTCCGTGCCTTCCCTCCTTCGACGCGGGTGTATGATATGATTTATAACCCGGCGGAGACTCCCTTGCTAGAAGAAGCCCGGGCAAGGGGAATGGTCTGTGAGAATGGATTGTCTATGCTTGTGCACCAAGCCGCACGGTCACTGGAGATTTGGACAGGTCAGGAAATTTCAGTTGAGGCTATGTTTTCCGGAGCACAGACCGCGCTTAACTGCTAGATTTGATGCTCGATCTACTAGTAAGTCCCGAAATTCTGCCCTGGGTCGGTCTCGTGCTCGGTAGTATTTTGGGAAGTTTCCTCAATGTCTGTGCTCATCGGCTGCCCATAGGCAAATCGATTGTTTTACCTGCTTCTCATTGTCCCAATTGCGGAACAAATATTCCTTGGTTCCGGAACCTGCCCGTGCTCACTTGGCTCTTTCAAAAAGGAAAAGCCCATTGTTGTTCCTATTCTATTCCGGTTCGGTATTGGTTGGTGGAGATTTCCCTGGGCTTGGTATTTGCCTATTTTGCCCATTTATATTCGATTGAACATAATCCGGTTCTCCTGGTTGCCCGTTTATTGTTTAGCTGGATTATGGTTGCAGTCATCGTGATTGATTTTGAGACCATGTTGATTCCGGACCGATTTAGTGTGGGCGGGGCAATGGTTGGGGTGCTCTATTGCTTTTTGTTCCCGGAAATTAACGGAATGCATATAAGCGATTCATGGTCGGTTCATTTTGAAAGCGGCTTTAATTCCATTCTTGGTTTGCTTGTCGGTTCGGCCCTGCTGTATTGGATTGGAGCATTGGCTCAGATTACTTTTGGTCGGGAAGCGCTTGGAGAGGGGGATATTAAATTATTGGGTTGCATCGGTGCATTCTGCGGATGGAAAGGTGCCGTGTTCTCAATATTCGGGGGGGCGCTCATGGGAACACTTTTATTGCTCCCCGCCATGCTTTTTCAGCGGCTCTTACAAAAAGGGGGGAAGCAGATAAATTCTGATCAGGAATTGCAATGGGGCGGCGAAGTGCCATTTGGCCCCTATTTAGCAGTCGCTGGGATATTCTATTTTGCCGGTGCATCTGTTTTAATTGATCCTTGGTTCGATCCTATTTTGTGGTTTTTTGATAATACTTCCGCGGTGTCCGCGTTTTAGCATTGAAAAATTAACGGGTTGTATGCATTCAATGAGAGTTGGATTATTAATCTTATCCTTTTAAATTATGAAAAAACTCCTAGTCGCCAATCGTAGCGAAATTGCGGTTCGTATTTTTCGTTCTGCCACTGAATTAAATCTGCGTACTGTCGCAATATATGCCGAAGAAGACCGTTTTGGAGTTCATCGGTTCAAGGCGGATGAAGCTTATCTTGTCGGGAAAGGGAAGGGCCCGGTCGCGGCTTACCTTGACATCGATTCCATTATCACATTAGCCAAGGAAAAGGGAGTCGATATGATCCACCCGGGCTACGGTTTCCTTTCTGAAAATGCCCATTTTGCCCGTGCCTGTGAAGATGCCGGTATCACTTTTATTGGTCCACGCCCTGAACTGCTCGAGAGTATGGGGGATAAAGTTGCCGCCAAAAAAGCTGCAGACGAAGCCGGTGTTCCGACTTTACCGGCGACTCCGAGCGCGGTGTCAAAACCTGCCGAAGCGCTTAAGTGGGGAAGGAAAATCGGATTTCCATTGATCATTAAAGCCGCTTTTGGTGGCGGAGGCCGAGGGATGCGGGTGGTACAGAAAGAGGAAGACTTAAAACCAATGCTTGAAGAAGCCCAGGGCGAAGCCGAACGGGCTTTTGGGAATGCGGCGGTATTTTTGGAAAGGTATGTGGGGCGGGCCAAGCATTTGGAAGTCCAAATTCTGGGAGATCGAAAGGGCAATATCGTTCATTTGCATGAGCGTGACTGTTCGGTCCAGAGAAGATACCAGAAAGTGGTGGAGGTGGCACCTTCGATTGGGTTGCCTAAAGAGGTGGTGGACAGCCTTTGTAATGCGGGCGTGGAACTTTCTCGCAAGATTGGATATGATAATGCCGGAACCGTCGAATTCCTTTTGGACCAGGACACGAATGAGTGGTTTTTTATTGAAATGAATCCGCGCATTCAGGTCGAGCACACCGTCACCGAACAGATTACCGGAATTGACATCGTGCGGTCCCAAATACTGGTTGCAATGAACAAACCTCTGCACGGAAAGGAAATCGGAATACCCACCCAAGACCGAATCCCCCGAAATGGTTGTGCCATTCAGTGCCGGGTCACAACTGAAGATCCGGAGAAAGATTTTACTCCGGACTACGGGAAAATTTTGAGCTATCGTTCCGCAGCTGGATTTGGAGTCCGCTTGGATGGAGCAATGGGAGATACAGGGGCAATTATTACTCCTTTCTATGACTCTCTTTTGGTCAAGCTCACCACTTCGGGCCCGAATTTGCCACAGGCTTTGGACCGGATGCACCGTGCCCTACGGGAAATGAGGATTCGGGGAGTAAAGACGAATATTCCCTTTCTTGAGAATGTGATCAATCACAAGGATTTTGTGGAAGGCAATGCGACCACCCGCATGATTGATGTCACTCCGGCTTTGTTTCGCTTCAAGGCAAGGAGAGACCGGGCCTCCAAGCTGCTTGGTTATTTAGGGGAAATTATTGTCAATGGAAACCCACAGGTTAAAGGCCGGGCCCGAGCGGAGGCGCCACTGCCGTTAATTGAGCCGGAATATGACGCCAAAGTTTCTCCTCCCCGTGGGACACGCGACCTGCTTCTTGAAAAAGGAGCAAAAAAATTCTCCGAGTGGATGCTGAATCAAAAGAGCCTCCTTGTTACTGACACCACACTGAGAGACGCTCATCAGTCGCTTTTCGCCGCGAGGATGAGAACTTATGACATGGTGGCCGTTTCTGACTTTATCGCACGCCAGGCTTCCGGTCTATTTAGTCTGGAAATGTGGGGAGGGGCAACTTTTGACACATGCATGCGTTTTCTCGGGGAATCCCCCTACGAGCGGTTAAGGCTGTTGCGTGAAAAAATTCCCAATGTACTTTTCCAAATGCTTCTGCGTGGATCCAACGCGGTGGGGTATGCCAATTACCCGGATAATGTGGTTCGCGAATTTGTAGTTCACTCATCCGAGGCGGGGATGGATATTTTCAGAATATTTGATTCCTTGAATTACCTTCCTAATTTAAAAGTGGCGATGGAAGCGGTCAGTGAACGAACTAATTCTCTGTGCGAGGCGGCACTCTGCTTCACCGGGGATTTCACTGATTCCAGTGAGGAGAAATATGTGCTTAAATATTATGTAGAATTAGCCAAGGAACTGGAAAAAATGGGGGCACATATCCTTGCAATTAAGGATATGGCGGGATTATGCCATCCCATTGCCGCTTACCGATTGGTCAAGGCACTCAAGAATGAGGTTTCATTACCGATTCATTTTCATACCCATGATTCGAGTGGGATTGCTTCGGCCTCTGTACTGAAAGCCAGTGAGGCGGGAGTCGATGTGGTGGACCTGGCCATTTCTTCCCTCTCGGGTTGCACGAGTCAGCCAAATTTGAATTCCGTTGTTCATTCCCTTCGGAATGCGCCTCGCTCCACCGGATTGGATGTGGACGCTTTAAACCAGTTGTCGATTTACTGGGAGGCCGTGAGGCAGTATTACGCTCCTTTTGACAGTTCTCCCCCCTTCGGGAGCGCCGAAGTGTTTCAGCACCAAATGCCCGGAGGTCAGTACACCAATTTAAGAGAACAAGCCGGTGCCTTAGGGTTGGGGAAAAGGTGGCCGGATGTGGTTCAAACTTATCAACAGGTGAATCAAATGCTTGGCGATATCGTTAAGGTTACACCGAGCAGTAAAAGTGTGGGGGATCTCTCTATTTTTCTTATTACCAAAGGAGTGAAACCGGAAGACTTGGCAAACCTGCCTCCAGAAACAGGTTTTCCTGAATCAGTAATTGATCTTCTTTCCGGAAACCTTGGACAGCCCAAGGGAGGATGGCCCAAAGATATTCAAAAAGTTATTTTAGGGAAACAAAAACCGCTCCGGGGTCGCCCCGGTGCATCCGCTCCCAAGATTGACCTACGCAAAGAGTCAACCACATTGGCAAAAAAGCTGGGAAGAAAAGTGACGGAGGATGATTTATTCTCGAGCGTAATGTATCCCCAAGTTTTTGAGGACTTCCAAAAATTCAGAACCCGATACGGCGATGTGGCAGTGCTCCCCACATCCGCATATTTTCATGGACTTCTCCCCGGAGAAGAAATTGCGATTAAGATTGAAGAGGGCAAAACTTTATTTATCAAACTCCTTCATGTGGGAGAAGCGGATGAAAAAGGGGAGAGGTCATTAACTTTCGAATTAAACGGAAAAGCAAGGACAACCATTGTACTCGATAAATCGGTCAAAGCGGAAACGAAGGTTAGGGAAAAAGCGGATCCAGCTAATCCCATGCATGTGGCTGCTCCTATTCCGGCAATGGTCAGCAGTATTTCCACCAGTGTCGGGAAAACCGTATCCAAGGGTGAAAAAATTGCGGTGTTGGAAGCGATGAAAATGCAAACTACTTTGTACGCCTCTTCCGGTGGCACCGTGGACGAACTTTTAGTCAAGGTCGGAGACTCAGTTGAATCGAAGGACCTGATCGCACGTTTGCGTTAAAGTAAATAACTTTTTGGTCGATTATTGTTGCGTGTCCTCATTTCGAAGCATTTTCAGAAACATCTCGTCGATAAGTAAGGTATTTCTTTGTGCCTTTACCGCCCCTTTTGTTCTGTGCGGAGGTTCTCTTTTTGTGCCAGAACCCGTTTTGGAACAGGCACTGGCCAAGTCTCTTCGTGTTGATGTTGAGGATCTTACCGCTGAATTGGTGGCGGAAAATTTAGAATATTTTGAACTTAATAATGCGAATATCAGGGATCTGACCGGATTGGAGTCTGCCCTGAGATTAAGGGTTTTAGTACTGCGTGATAATTTAATACAGGATCTTTCTCCACTCTCGGAATTGGCTTATTTAACAAAACTAGATTTAGCCGGTAACAAGATTTCCAATTTAAAATCCCTTTCCAATTTGTCCGGGAGAATGATGGAGGATGAAATTACCCGGATCCAAAAAAAGTTGTCCGACTATAAAACCCCAAAAGACGAGGTGGCTCAATTGGTTCTGTCATTGAATGAGTTGACTCAACGCTACAGGCGCGGTCCCTGGCAACTTCGCGAATTATCTCTTTCCAATAACCGCCTGCTTGGGCTCACGGGAATTTCGCAACTTTCACATATACGACACTTGGATGTCTCCGGTAATTCGCTCATTGATTTGGAAGGAATCAGCAGGCTGTCTTCTTTGACCACACTCTATGCTCATGGGAATCAACTGGGGCGGGTTGAAAGTTATGTGGACGAAAATAAAAATAAAACTTACGAACTGGGAGAACCCATTAAAGATGAAAGTGGGAATGGGAAGAGAGACACTGACCCTGTGATCGAACTTCAGTCGCTGCCCAAACTGGTAAATCTCTATTTATATGACAACATACTCAAGACTGTTGCTTCTTTAAATGACTTACCCAGTCTGCAGGTTCTTCTTTTATCAGGTAACCAGCTGGAAAATGTTGGTAATCTGAGCAATTTTAAGGAGATTCGCCGACTGTCATTATCCGATAATCGGATTAACAGCCTGCAAGGACTTGATTCCTTACCCAAGATCGAGCACCTTTATTTAGTGGAGAATAGAATCTGTGACTTGCGTCCCATTCAGGGATTGAATTCGCTCAAGGAATTACGACTGCAAAGAAATCAGTTTGTCAGCTTAAAGCCAATTGCCGGTTACCAAAATATTCAGGTCCTTTCGTTATCAAATAATTTTATCTACTCGATCAAACCACTGCTGGGACTCAAAAAGATGAGAAGGCTGTCTCTTTCCGGTAACTGTTTAGATCTTGAAAACCAAATTGTTCAAGATCAGCTCAGTCAAATCCGTTCGCTGGGTACTTTTTTAGTGACCGGGAATCAAAAAAAACGGGTCATTGAAGCGGAGCAGTTAGTTTATTCTATGATTGGGCATCCCCGTTCCAATAAAATGCTCGGTGATTATCTTCAAATGAAAGGATATTTAAGACTGATGGATTTCGTGGAAGACCCTTCCGTGGACGAGGGTGAAAAAACCAGCGCATATCAATCCTGGCAAAAAGCCCTTACCAATGGATCCTTCAGGAACGATTTACCTTTTCTCGGGAAAAAATAATTCTAGGAATTAAGGTAGAGTAAGGTGGACAGAATCACTGTGGCCACAAAGCAAATGAGATACAGTATCCGCATGAGAAATTTTTGCATACCGTGTGAACGAACTATTCCGTCGACCGTCCGGTAGTATTCCTTTTTCCACTTTTTAGCCAGCGTCTGCCTTTTGGTCACCATTGCCTCCATACAATTGATAATTTCCTCAAATCGCAAGCCTTGAAACGATTCTTCCTCCTTTACAGAAAGTCGTGCTTGTTCTAGAAATTAGCTCTTAAAATGCCGACAAAACAAAGGACAATACGCAACGAAAGATCAATCAAGGGGAAATCTCTGCATACGGGAGAGGATGTATGCTTGACCATTAAACCGGCGGAGGTGGGTAAGGGCTTTGTTTTCCGGCGGGTTGATTTATATGGGAAACCTGAAATTATACCTCTCTCCTCCAATGTCACTGAATTGGTGCGCAGCACCACAATCTCAAATGGAAATGCGAAAGTTCATACGATTGAACATGTACTCAGTGCCCTGGCCGGGTGCGGGGTAGACAATGCAATTATTGAACTGGATGCAAGTGAGCCACCAATTTTAGACGGTTCCGCACGCCCCTTTGTCAATCTCATCCTCGAGGCAGAACCGGTGGAACAGGAGAAGGAGCGGGAGTATTATCAGTTGCCTGAACCGCTTTCGGTGACTTCGGGAAACCGTTCCATGATTGCGCTGCCCTATGATGGTTTCAGGATCACATGCACCTCAGCGGATGACCGTGGCAGTCATGTTCAGCATTTATCGATCGATCTAGATCCTGAAACCTTTGTCGCACAGATTGCACCGGCCCGTACATTTACGGTTTACGAGGATATTGAGGAGTTATTAAAGTTGGGAAAAATTCGCGGGGGCAGTTTGGACAGTGCCATTGTGATCAAAGGAGACAAAATTCTCTCCAAGGAACCGCTTCGGTTTGAAGATGAGTTTGTACGCCATAAAATTTTGGATATTATCGGAGATCTCGCCTTGCTTGGCAAACCTCTCAAGGCACATATCATTGCTGTTCGCCCCGGACATTCTCTGAATTCCGACCTTACCGGTAAGATTGCGG
>MDTB01077162.1_pt1 | contig 10612 bp, 9 predicted proteins | sample 811161 | NCBI WGS metagenome assembly MDTB01 (sample SAMN05326650, study PRJNA326480) | marine metagenome | isolation source: seawater | place: Mediterranean Sea | collected 2009
ATCTTTAGCTAATTTGTAACCACCATTTCTTCCTCGATTACTAGAAACTATACCTTTTTTTTTTAATTTATTAAATATTTGCTCAAGAAATGATAACGAAATATTATGTCTATTAGATATATCGATTAACTTTATAAATTTATTACTTTCAGTCATTGTTATATCAACTAAAGCAGTAACCGCAAATCTTCCTTTAGAGTTTAATTTCATCTAATTATCCCTTCTCTTTAGTGCTGATATCATCTTCAGACTTAATAAAATTGTTATTATCTTCTTCTTTTCTAAGAGTTTTAATTTCTTCTTCCAATAATGAAAATTTATAATTAAGTTCATGAAATTCATTTAAAATTCCTATAATACTCGATTTATTTGGATCATCCATCTTACCTTTTGTGATGCCATATGCATTAAAATCATTAAAATCATTTTTATTTCTAACTTTTCTAGCAGGAATTCCTATAAAAGTTTGATTTTTGGGGACATCTTTGAGAACAACTGCATTTGATCCAATCCTTGAGTAATTACCAATATTAATTGGACCTAAAATTTGGGCACCTGAACCAATAATAACTCCATCGCCTATGGTTGGATGCCTCTTGACATTTTTCTGTTTTTTTGAATTTAATGACGGAGATATTCCACCTAAAGTAACTTGTTGATACATGGTTACGTTTTTACCCAATTCAGCAGTTTCCCCAATCACCAATCCAACCCCATGATCAATAAAAAAACCTTCTTCTATTTTAGCCGCCGGGTGAATTTCGATTCCTGTAATTATTCTTACAAGATTACTTAAAAATCTTGAAAAAAACTTGAGTTTTACTTTCCACATTAGATTTGAAATTCTGTAACCTAAAATTGCATGAAAACCTGAGTAGGTAAAAATAACCTCTAATTTTGATCTTGCAGCAGGATCTCTGTTCTGGGCAGCATTTAAATCTGAAGTAATTAATCTGAAAATATTTTTTGACATAAATCTAAACTGTAATATATTCCTCTTTTAGTTAAATATATTATTTCCGACTATTTTAGTCAAGTTTTGTTATGCCAGAAGTTTTAATCAACGGACCTGTAGGAAGAATTGAGTCTCGATACTCACATAGTATTAAACCAAAATCTCCATCAATATTAATCTTACATGCACATCCCGGACATGGTGGGAATATGAACAACGAGATGCCAGTCAAACTTCACAAAAATTTTTCTGACATTGGTTTTTCTACATTAAGATTTAATTTTCGTGGAGTTGGTAGATCGGATGGAGATCATGATGGAAGTGAGGGAGAATTATCTGATTCAGCAATAGCTTTAGATTGGATTCAAAGTCAAAATCAATCTACAAATGAATATTGGATATGTGGAATATCTTTTGGAGCCTGGATAGGAATGCAACTCCTAATGAGAAGACCCGAAATAACAAGGTTTATACTTTTAGGGCCTCCAGCAGGAAAATATGATTTTAACTTTCTTGCACCTTGCCCCTCATCAGGTTTAATTTTTTCAGGAGAAAAGGATAACCTGATTGACCACTCAATTTTAAGTAACTTAGTAAAAAGGCTAAATAATCAAAAAAATATTGAAGTTAAACATGAAATTTTAAAAGGCTCTGATCACTTTTTTTCAAATTATGAATCAAATATAATTCAAAAAATAAATAACTACGTAAAACTTTGATCTGGATAAAGAACATCTCCACAAATAGTTGGTTTTTGAACACCAGTAGTATTAGGAAAACTAGAGGCCAAGTTCAGAATTCTTCTGACAGCAAGATATCCAAAGGCTTGAGATTCAATAAAGTTTGGACTCCAACCAAGTTCACTAGAGACAAAAATTTTTTTACCAGAGATCGTCTTAAGTTCATCAATTATCGATTTATTATAAATTCCACCTCCACAAATTACCCAGGTTTTTGGTTTTTCAGGAAATAATTTGTGAGATTTATAAATTAAAGTAGCAGTGAGTTTTGTTAGTGTAGCTAAAACATCATAGTTAGCTTTTTCTTTGCGTTCAATAAATTTTTCTAAAATAAATTCATAATTATCAAAGGAATTGGGTAATGAGAATTTAAATATATCCTTAGCTAACCAATTCTTCAGGAGCGTTTTATTTATATTACCCATTTTTGAATAAGATCCATTTAAATCATATTTTTTTTTAAATATGTTACACAATATTGATCTATTAAAGTATTACCAGGACCTACATCAGCTGAAAAAAAATTATCATACCCGATCCAGGTAACATTTGATATCCCACCTATATTAATGACATAAACTGGTTTTTGTATGTTATCAAATATAGCTTTATGGAAGATTGGAACTAAAGGTGCTCCTTGCCCTCCATCAAAAATATCTCGATTTCTAAAGTTGACAATAAATGGTACTCCAAAAAAATTAGCGAGATATTTTCCAGAACCCATCTGGATTGATATTTTCTTATTTGCGTTATGATAAATTGTCTGTCCATGAAAACCTACAATATTAATATCTTTTATATTTACTTTGAAATCTTTCAGAAATGACTGAATCTTTTTAATACAATAGATGTTGAATACCTTTTCTAATACTTTATATCTTTCAAATTCTCTAATATTAGTAATTTTTTCTTTGTTGATTATTTTTATTAAAGTTTTAAATTGATTTTTCAATTCACTTGAGTAATTGTATGTTTTATTATGTATAGACTTAATAAACTTTTGGCCATCAGATGAAATTAATGATATGTCAATGCCATCTAAAGAAGTTCCTGTCATTATTCCTAGGGAATTAAAATGTTTTATATTTTTTTTAAACATTGCGCATAATGAAAAAAGATTTTTTAGAATATATTAAACAAAGAGGGTTTTATAATCAATGTACCAATGACGAAGGTCTAATAAAAGAGCTCGATAATAATTTAGTGGCATACACAGGTTTTGACTGCACAGCTGAAAGTCTTCATATTGGTTCTCTTGTTCAAATAATGATGTTGAGAACTTTTCAAAAATTTGGTTTAAAACCTATAGTGTTACTTGGTGGAGGAACAACAATGATAGGTGATCCATCAGGTAAAGACGAAACAAGAAAAATTTTAAATCTTGAAAAAATAAATAAAAATAAAAATAATCTTAAAAACCTTTTCGAAAAATTTTTGGACTTTAAGTCTGTAAACAATAGTGCGATTTTTGTTGATAATTACGAGTGGCTTTCAAAACTCGATTTTATTACATTTGTTAGAGATATAGGTAGTCAATTTTCTGTAAATAAAATGCTTTCATTTGAATCTGTAAAATTAAGATTAGAAAGACAACAAAATTTAAGTTTTTTAGAATTTAATTATATGATTCTGCAGTCTTACGACTTTCTTGAACTCTATAAAAAGTATAACTGTAAATTGCAATTTGGTGGTTCAGATCAATGGGGGAATATCATTTCAGGTATTGACTTGGTAAAAAGAAAAAAATCCACTGAACTTTTCGGATTAACTTCACCTTTAATTAAAACTAGCACTGGTGAAAAAATGGGTAAAACTAATTCTGGAGCAATATGGCTTACTGAAGAAAAACTAAGTTCCTATGAATACTGGCAATACTGGAGAAATACTAGTGATAAGGATGTTATTAATTTTTTAAAGCTTTTCACTGAAGTTGATTTAATTGAAATTAAAAAATTTGAAAGATTGAAAGGTTCAGAATTAAATGATGCTAAAATATTATTAGCTAATGAGACAACAAAAATCTGTCATGGAACCGAAAAAGCTTCTATAGCAGAAAAATCTGCAAGATTACTTTTTGATAATAAATCTATAACTAATAATATTCCTGAAAAGCATATAATAAAAATTAACTTAAATATTCAGAAAGAATATTCATTAAAAGAAGCGTTGGTAGATATTAATTTAACTAGCTCTTTAGGAGATTCAAAAAGGTTAATTGATAATGGAGGGGTTAAATTAAATGATTTAAAAATTACGAATAAAAATTATGTATTAACTAGCAAAGATTTTAAGAATAATTTACTTAAAGTTTCTGTTGGCAAAAAAAAACATGGGCTCGTAAAAATCTAATCTACTTTTTCTTTCTCCGTAAAATCTAGCAAATTTCTTATTATGCTTGGTACTATAACAGATATAGGATTGAAGGAAATTTCTGTTTTCTTGTTTATTTTTCTTATATTAAAAGTTGCTGCTATAACGCCCTCCTCAGGCTGCCCAGCAGAAATAATATCGCCTAATAGAGGAAGGTTTGTTAACAATGTATTTAAAGTGTATGCAGGAATAAAAGTTCCGTTAATGTCTGTTTCATCATCATTAAAATCGTATCTTCCATCAAAAGTTAAACCAATATCACTTCCTCTCACTAATCCATTTTCTAAAAATAAAGTCCCATCTTCATAATAGTAATTAGTTTTTAGTTTATCAAAAAAGACTCCACCACCTTTAAGTTGTTGTTCAAGTCCTTCAATAGAAAAAAAACTTAAAACTTTTGTAAAAAAGGGTGCATCAATTGAAACAAATTTTTCTATTTGAATAGTACCTTGATACTTTTTATCCATCTTAGTTGCATTAATCTTCAAAAAACCTTTTTGGAAATTTGACTCTTCATAAAAGTATTTTATTAAGTCCGATGCATCATTTGAATAAATATCTAAAGTTTTAGAAGGTTCATCTATTCTAATTGAATGTTTCTTGTCATCTTCATTAATTTCAAAAATCAAAAAGTCAAAGGAATTATCTTTAAATTTCCCTCTCAGAATTGGATCATTTATTAATCGTCCAGAGAGTAAAATTTTGTCTACTTCAAAATTAAACTGTAAATTAAAGTTTGTATTATTGTATTCGTTTCTTACGTCAACAAAATTTGAAATATCAATTTTGTTTCCTTCAAAGTTTGAAATAAAATATTTTCCGGTATTTTTTATGAAAGATTTAAAGTCTTGTGTTGGAGTTTTAAATTTATCAATTTTTATTTCTTCAAGAATATTATCATAAAATAAAAAATTTGCATGGATATCGTTCACATCAGTTTTAAATGAAAAATCAATTTTTTTTTTGTTTTCATTATTCTTAACTTCAAATAATAATTCTCCCTCTTCATAGTTATGTTTTAAATTAAGTAATTTTGAAAAGGCTTCGAATTTTGATAAACTTACCGTACCTAAAATTTTTGAATCTTTATTTTTTTTATTTTGGTTAATAAGTATATCAACCAGCATCGATCCTTTGGAATCTTGAATTAAACCTGGGAAAAAATTATTTAGAAAATTAGGTTGAATCTCAAGATCTAATTGTAAATTCTCATTAGAACTTGATAAGTCTTCATTACTTTCAAACTTCAAAAGGAAATTATTAACTAAACCTTCTCCAGAATAAATAACGTTATTTTGATTAATTGAGGCTACAATATTGGCATTTTCGATATCTAAGCTTTCAAAAATATTGTAAATTGTGGCGTTATTTGTCTCTAACTTTGCATTATAAATGATTTCTTCTATTGGTAAATCTAATAACAGTGGTAATTCTAAATTTAATTTAATGTTAGTATTAGCTTTAATATTCTCTAATTTTTTGAAGTTTTCATTGTTTATAGGCGACAACTTTAGATATGAATTAAGATCATTAGTATTTGTATTCACATTAAGGTCTATAATAGCTCGTTCGATATCTTTATCCAAATCAACAATTTTTATTTTTCCATTTAATAAATTTAACTTTCTAGAATATCCAGAGCTAATATCAAACTCTAAATGATCACTAAAAATATAAGCCAAACCATTTAAATCAAAAATTCTAGGCATAGAATCTAGATAGTTTAACATAGTTGACTCAAACTTAAATGAACCATTTAGGTTTTCAACTGAAAAGTCACGTTTTATATTAAATTTTAAAAATAAATTAGAAATATTACCGCTAATATTTTTCTTAACCCAACTTCTAGTAGACTTTTTAAAATCAATAGGCCAATATTTCTCTAGGTTACTTAATGAAATTTTATCAACATTTAACTCAATAATTTTATTATCATCCTTAGAAAACAAATCAATATTAAACTCTGTTGAATTTGAATTAAGTTTAATATTTGAAGATAGTAATTTATTGGCACGTGAATAATTAGTTTTAAAATTCCCATGTTTTATTTGCAAAATATTATGTTTTGATTGAAAGTCTCCAGTTATTTCTCCTTTAAAATCATATTTTGATTCCAGGGATATTAATTCAAAAAAATTATCAATTTTAAAAAATGTTTTTCCTGTAATTTCTAGCATATTAATACTAAATAATTGACTATTAAAAAAATTTTGAAACTGATCTAAATCAAATCTGTTAACTATCAATTTTCCGTCATAATTAGATAAATTACGTTTAATTGAGAATGATATATTTCTTTTTAATTTTTCATCAATCTGACTTATCAAACCTGATACTTCTAAGTCTTTATTTTGATTATTTATTTTAAAATCAATAGGGTAAAAATTAAGACTTATATCTTTTGACTTTACAATACTCATAGTTGAGTTATTTATTTCTATAATATTAAATTTAGATAAAAAGGCATTTTCCTCATTAGTTCCAATTAAATTACTGTAAATAATATTTAGAATTTCTTTAAGAATGTCTTCAACATTTTTTTTTTAAAGTTATTTGAAAGATCTAATTTAATATTTGCATCGTAAATTTTAATTATATTAGGTGTTAAGCTACCAGAGAAAATAGTTTTGAAATCAAGAGCTAGTAGTAAATCTGGTATTATTATTTTTTCAGATTTAAAATTTTCAATTAAGATTTCAAAATTTTTAGATGATTTATTGAAACTTAAATATGAACTCCCTACTTCAATTAATTTGTTATTCTCTAATTCTAAAAAGTCAAAGTTAGTATCAAATATATTTACTTTAATTGGTTTAAAACTTATAAAAATAATAAATGATAAAATAAAAGTAGTTAAAACTATAAAAAAAAACGAAGCTATTTTTGAAAGAAAGTTTGAACGAAAAAAAATCATTGATAATATCAGTTAAATAAATGAAAGTTTATCATAATAATGAAACATATAACCAGATATAATTATAATGATTAAAGAAGGCGATATATTAAAGAATTTAATAATTAATTTTGATGACTCAACATCTTTAAAACTGAATGAATTGAAAGAATCTAACTTTATATTTTATTTTTATCCCAAAGATGATACTCCTGGTTGTACAAAAGAGGCATTGGCTTTTAATGAAAAATTAAGTAAAATAAATCAGTTAAATTTCAGAGTTTTTGGAATTTCTAAAGATTCAATTTCAAAACATCTAAAATTTAAAGCTAAATATAATTTAAATTTTTCACTTATTTCTGATGAAGACTTGAAGATATGCAAAGAATTTGGAGTTTGGGTTGAAAAATCAATGTATGGTAAAAAATATATGGGCGTACAGAGATCTTCTTTTTTAGTAGTTAAGGGTCTAAAAGTAGTTAAAATTTGGAGAAATGTTAAAGTTAATGGACACGTAGAAGAAATTATCGAATTTATTGAAAAAATTTAAAGTTTAACGAGTTGATTTTCTAAAAATCTATCTATTTTTCCATCTAAAATTGAGTTCACATTTGAATCTTCATATCCTGTTCTATGATCTTTCACCAACTGGTACGGTTGCATTATATATGATCTGATTTGATGTCCCCAAGCAATTTGTGATTTTTCACCTCTATCTTTTGAGTTTTTCTCTTCTTCTTTTTTTAGCTCGATATCATAGAGTTTAGACTTTAACATTTCCATAGCAATAGCCTTATTTCGGTGTTGAGAACGATTACTTTGACACTGAACATTAATTTTTGTTGGTAAATGAGTAATTCTTATTGCGCTATCGGTTTTATTAACATGTTGACCTCCTGCACCAGATGCTCTAAACGTATCAATTCTCAAATCCTTATCTAAAATTTCAATATTTATAGTACTATCTATTTCTGGATAGCAGTTTACAGAAGCGAAACTAGTATGTCTTCTTGATTGAGAATCAAAAGGAGATATCCTTACTAATCTATGTACACCTGTCTCATTTTTTAACCAACCATAAGATTTCTCCCCAACTATTCTTATTGTAATAGATTTCAGTCCAGCTTCATCACCAATTGATTGATCTACTGATTCAAGCTTGTAACCTTTAGAGTCTGACCATTTTAAATACATTCTAAATAACATTTCTACCCAATCTTGTGACTCAGTTCCCCCTGCACCTGAATGTATTTCTACAAACGCATTTTTGGAATCAGCCTTCCCGTTCATTAAGGTTTGAACATATAAGGTATTAATTTCACCTAGGACATTGTTTAAATCAATTTCAGCTTGAGATAATAATTGATCATCTGAATCATCTGAAATATTTATTATTTCAACAGTATCATTAAATCTTATTGCAAGATCATCGAACTTTTCAATAAAATTTGTTAATTCATTTTTGTTTTTGAGTAGTTGATTACATAACAAATGGTTTGTCCATATTTCTTGATCATTGAGTTTGGTATTTATCTCGTTGATTTTATCCCTAATTTTTTTTTGTTCAAACATACCCCCTTAGGTTTTCGAATATAACCTTAATTTGTTTAGTGATTTCTTGAAGTTCAAATTTCATATCTAATAAAAACCTTTGAAATTATTTTTTTCTTTTTCTGGAAATGTTTTATCAAATTGAAAACTATTTTTAAAAGCCTCTTGAATAAATTCTTTATTAGAGGGTTTTCCAGATTTAACATCTATATTAATAAATTTTATACCATTAGGTACTGCAAAAGGATTAGGTGTTTTATTCTTATAAATACTTCTCATAAACTCTCCAAATATTGGAGCAGCAACATTGGAACCGGTTTGAGTTGCACCTAGAGTTTTTGGAGAATCAAATCCAACATAAACTCCAACTGTTATTTCAGAGTTAAAACCTATAAACCATGCATCTTGATTATTATTTGTTGTTCCTGTTTTTCCTGCAACTTGAAAATCTAAATAATTAATGCTTTTAGCTGTGCCTCTTTTTAAAACTCCCATTAACATTGAAGTCATCTGATAAGAGCTTTCAGGCGAAATAATTCTTTTTCTATTTTCTATAATACTAGGTATCTTTTTTACTTCCATTAAATTTTCATCTACGTACTCGTCAAAATTTAAAATACAATTCTTACATTTTCTTTTATCATGTCTAAAAATTACTTTTCCATTTCTGTCTTGAATTTTGTCTATTAACGTAGGTTCAGTTAAATACCCTCCATTAGCAATAACTGAATAAGCAAGTGTCAACTTTAGAAGTGAAGTTTCCACTGACCCTAAAGACGATGACAACAAAACTGGAAGGTCATCATAAATTCCAAAATCTTCTGATAATTCTTTTATTTTTTCTAAACCAATTAATTGAGCTAATCTGACCGTCATCAAGTTTCTCGATTTTTCTATTCCAAGTCTTAGAGTACTTTCACCATAAAACTTATTACCATAATTCTTTGGCCTCCATTTAGTATAATTTGATGGGTTTTCTATCACGACGGGAGCATCAAGAATTTTTGATATAGGAGTAAAATCATTTTCTAAAGCTGAAAGATACACAATAGGTTTAAAAGCAGATCCTGGTTGTCTAAAAGCTTGAGTAACTCTATTGAAAGCCGAGCTCGAATCAAAACCTCCTACCATTGCTAAAATTCTTCCTGAGTTATTATCAATAACAACTAAACCTCCGTTTACATCAGGAATTTGGGTGAGAGAGTAATAGTTTGTTTTTTTATTATGCTCTAAGACGATAATATCACCTACTGAGAAAAAATCTTTAACCTCTTTATTTAATATTTCCCTTATTATTTTTAGATTTTCTTTATAGAGCTTACTTGTTGAATTATCTTCCAATCCAATTTCCAAAAAATCATTTTTAATCGCCAAAACAACAGCAATTTTTTTATCGTATATGCCCTCCGGTTTTATTATTTTTTTTAATTTTTCTTTCCACCCTGTTATTGAGTCAAGCTTTTTTATTGGTCCTCTCCAAGCAGTTTTTTTGTCATAATTCTCTATTCCATCCTTAAAAACTTCCTCAGCAGTAATTTGAAAATTAGTGTTAAGAGTAGACATTATTGATAACCCTTGATCATATAATTTTTTTTCGTCATATTGTTTTATAATTTCTCTTCTTATTGCTTCTTTAAAAAAAGATGCTTTCTTTTTAAAAATCTTTTTTTTTGTATATAATATTAGCTCGTCATTAAGAGAATCCTCATATTCTTGAAAAGTAATAAAATGTTCGTCATATAATCTTGATAGAACCCAATTCCTCCTTTTGAGAGCTTTATTTGAGTTTCTGTAGGGGTTATAAGTGCTGGGGGCTTTAGGTAATGCTGCCAACATCGCCATCTCAGAAATTGTAAGTTCTGTTAGATCTTTATCAAAATAGTTTGATGCAGCAGATGCAATACCATAGGACCTATTTCCAAGGTAAATTTCATTTAAGTATAACTCCAGAATTTTTTCTTTAGTTAAAATTCTTTCAATCCTCATGGAAAGAATTATCTCTTTAATTTTTCTTGAATAAGAAATTTCACCGGATAAAAGAATATTTTTTGCTACTTGTTGAGTAATAGTAGAGGCACCCTGAGGTCTTTTATTATCAAAAAC
>MDTB01167107.1_pt1 | contig 10612 bp, 11 predicted proteins | sample 811161 | NCBI WGS metagenome assembly MDTB01 (sample SAMN05326650, study PRJNA326480) | marine metagenome | isolation source: seawater | place: Mediterranean Sea | collected 2009
ATCAACTATTGGAGCTCCTTTTCCTGATAGTGGGCATCTTTTTTTAAATTTATATTTTTGAGGTTGAAAAATACTTAATCTTGCAAAATTACTTTGATTATTTTTCTTATTATTATGTCTTTTTTTTTTATTCACTTTTTTTTTCTATATCTTTATTTTCATTCTTAAAATAAGACGTTTCAAGGTCAAATTTTTTTACTTTTATTGTTGCATATCTTAATAAGTTTTTATCTATCTTTTCATTTTTTTCTAATTCACTTACTATTTTATTTGGCCCTTCAATTTTAAAATGCAAATAGTTTCCTTTTTTATTTTTTTTAATTAGATAAGATAAGTTTAAAAGTCCCCAGTTTTCCTTTTTTACTATTTTACCTTTATTTTTTTCAATGATTTTTGAATATTTATCTGTTATCTGCTCTAATTGCTTTAGGCCTATATCTTGTCTTGCTATGATTGTATGTTCGTATAAATTCATAATTTAATAAAAAGAGGATATACTATTATAATTATTATTTTACAATACAAAAAAAACCTATACAAATTTATATAATTTAATGTTTTCTGTTATTTTTCCAGGACAAGGATCTCAATCTGTGGGCATGGGAAAAGAATTGCTCCAAAATCATCAGGTTGTTAAAGAATTATTTCAACAAGCAGATGATAGTTTTAAATTTTCTTTTAGTGATTTAGTAATAAATGGACCAAAAAACGAATTAGATAAGACTGAGAATACGCAACCTGCAATTTTTTTAGTTGGTTATTCTATTTTTAAATTAATGGAAAATGAATTTGGATTTGATTTTAAAAAAGCAGAATATTTTGCGGGACATTCTTTAGGAGAATATACTGCCTTATCGTGCTCAGGTGCTATCAGTTTTCTAGATACAATCAAATTACTTAAAAAAAGAGGTGAAGCAATGCAAGCTGCTTTACCTGTGGGAGAGGGCGGAATGATTGCGGTATTAGGAGCTAAAATTGAAAAAATTGAAGAAATTATTAATAACAACACAAATAAGTATAGCTGTTATATTGCAAATGATAATTCAACATTACAGAGTGTTGTAAGTGGAAAGATTAAAGATTTAGAATTATTTATCGATGATTTAAATAAGAGCTCAATTAAGAGTATCAAATTGTCAGTAAGTGCCCCTTTTCATTGTAAATATATGAATAAAGCAACTCATATTATGAAGAAAGAGATTTTAAATCTCAATTTTATTAATCCATCAAACAAATTGGTATCAAATGTAACAGGAGAAGAAGTCAGTAATTTGGAAGAAATAAAAAAATTACTTGTTGACCAGATAGAGTCTAGAGTAAGATGGCGAGAAAGCATTATTTATATGTTAAATAAAAAAATTTTAAATTTCATAGAAATTGGACCGGGTAAAATTTTAAGTGGCCTTATAAAAAGGATAGATAAAAAAGCAAATACAATTTCAATAAATAATGAGAAAGAAATGGAAGATTTAAAAAGTTATGGACTATTTTAAAGACAAAAAAATTTTAATTACAGGTGCATCAGGAGGAATCGGAGAAGCAATAACTGAAAAATTTTATAATTTGAGCACTAAAATTTGTGCCACAGGTACAAATAGAGATAAACTAAACAACCTAAAAAAAAAATTTAGTAATATTGAAACTTTGCAGTTTGATATGTCTAATCATGAAAATATTGAAGATTTCATAAATAATGCAAGTGAGACACTTGGTGATAGAATTGATATATTAATTAATAACGCCGGTGTAAATCAGGATAACTTATCTATAAAAATGACTATTGAAGAGTGGAAAAAAGTTATAGATATTAACTTAACATCAACATTTCTTTTATCAAAATTTACTATAAGGAAAATGTTAAAAAGTAAATTTGGAAAAATTGTTAATATAACTTCAGTTATTGGACACACAGGAAACGTTGGACAATCAAATTATGCTGCTTCTAAGGCAGGTATTATTTCAATGTCTAAAAGTCTAGCTCATGAATATTCAAAAAAGAATATTAATATTAACTGTATATCACCTGGTTATATATCTACTAATATGACTGATGAGATAAGTGATAAGTGGAAAGATATTATTAAATCTAAAATACCAATGAATAGGTTTGGTTTGCCATCAGAAGTGGCGAATACTGTTAAATTTTTAAGTTCTAATGAAGCAGATTATATAACAGGGGAAACAATACATGTTAATGGAGGCATGTATATGTCTTGACAAAGTTAATTATTAATCTAATAACGATTTAATATTAAAATTATAAATATGTCAGAAAATATTTCAACAAAAGTAAAAAAAATAGTTGCAGATCATTTAGGAATTGAAGAAACAAAAGTAACTGATGAAGCAAGCTTTATAGACGACTTAGGTGCTGATAGTTTAGATACTGTAGAGTTAGTTATGGCATTTGAAGAGGAGTTTGGTTCTGAGATTTCAGATAGCGAAGCTGAAAAAATACTTACGGTAGGTGACGCAATCAAATTTATAGAAAGTAAAAGCAATTAGTTTTTTTTGATGTCATCAAGTAAAGATGGGATAATGATCGTCTTGTCATCTCCATCAGGTGCAGGCAAAACCACATTAGTAAATCTGTTATCAAAGCAAAAAAAAAATTCAGTATCAATATCATTTACAACTAGAAAACCGAGACCAAATGAGAAAAATACAAAAGATTATTTTTTTGTTACAAATGGGTATTTTAAATCTCTAATTAAAAAAAAATCTTTTTTAGAGTATGCAAAAGTATTTAATAATTATTATGGATCTTCAAAAAAATTAGTAATTAAAAAATTACAGTCAGGTAAAAATGTTTTATTTGACATCGATTGGCAAGGTACTGAAAAAATAAAAAAGAAAAAATTAAAGTATAAATTGCTCACCATTTTTATTTTACCACCCAGTAAAAAAGTTCTTTTTAAAAGATTATCTAATAGAGATATGAAAGATAAACTTATCGTTAAAGAGAGAATGAAACAGTTTGAAAAAGATGTTCTTCATTGGAAAAACTATAATTACGTTGTCATTAATAATAAAATTAATAAATGCTTATCCCAAATTTTGAAAGTTATAAAGTTAAAAATAGATAAGAAAAAAATTATATATGACAAACGTCAAATCGGAAAGCATGTGAAAAAGCTAATTATGTAACTTACTGTAAATTTCAGCTAATTGAAAATAAATTTTTGGACTAAGATTTTGTGGACGTAAATTTGTATCAATATTTAAATTTTTTATAATATCTGAATTATTAGTTAAAATTTTATTTAATGATTTTTTTATCATTTTGCGTCTTTGATTAAAAAAAATTGAAGTAATCATTTCTAAATTTTTTGGATTGCTTATTTTAAAAAAATTACTTTTAGGTAACATAGAAAGTACTGTACTTTGAACCTTAGGTCTTGGAGAAAATGCAGATGGATCTATATCAAACTCTTTCTTAATATCGAATTTCCAATTAGCTATAATAGATAATCTACCATAATTTTTTTCATTAACTTTACTTAAAATTCTATCAGCAACCTCTTTTTGAAACATAAGAACTAATTTTTTAATACTAGTAAAATTATAATTATATAAAATCCAGTTTACTAATATCTGTGTAGAAATATTATAAGGCAAATTACCAAATATTATAAATTTACCACAGTCAAAGTCATTTAACTTAACATTTAGAATATCATTATTTATGACTTTGATATCTTTATTGAATTTTGCATTTAATAAATCGCAAAGATTTTTATCTTTTTCAACAACATGTAAGCTTTTTGGATTTTTTGATATTATTTCCTTAGTTAAATTTCCACTTCCGGGCCCGACCTCTAAAATATTTACATGGTGGTCAATTTTTACACAATTAATAATTTTTTCTATAATCTCTGAGTTAATTAAAAAATTTTGTCCTAAACTTTTTTTTGGCTTAATTTGCATTTATTTGATTGAAGAAAATCAAAGATTTTTTCAAACTATGTTCGTTTGACTTATTCTTGCCCAACATCTGATTATTTGTTCCATGATCAGGAGAAACTCTTAAAAATTTAAGCCCAACAGTTATATTTATTGCATCAAACTCATGTAGCGCTTTAATAGGCGTAAGGACCTGGTCATGATACATCCCAATTATTACATCAAATCTTTTTTTATTATTTTTTAAAAAAGAAGTGTCAGCAGCAATTGGTCCAATAACATTGATTCCACTTTTTTTAAGTTTTTTTATTGCTGGTATGATTATCGATTCTTCTTCACTAAATCTTGATGTAGTTTCACAATGTGGATTTAAACCAGTTACTGCAAATCTAGGTTTTAAACCAAACTTTTTTACATAAAATTTATTAACAGTTTTAACTTTATAAATAATTTTTTCTTTTGAAATTTCTTTTACAACATTTTTTAAAGGTATGTGTGTTGTTATAGGAACTACAGAGAGATTTTTATTATAAATTAGCATTACTTCTTTATTGCGCATACCAATTTTTTTCGAAATATACTCTGTTATCCCGTTATATTTTTTGTTGAGAAAATATTTCTTTGAGATAGGGCCGTTAATAATTCCATATCCAATTTTTTTTTTCATTAATTTTAAGCCAATATCAAAACAATTTTTAATATAATTATTAGATTTACTAGATATCGTATCAAATGTTTTCTTAAGTTCTAAGTTTACATTTATTAAGTTGATTTCATTTTTGTAAATTCTATTTTTCAAAATATTTTTTTGATCAAGTAAATTAATTTTCAAATTATATTTCATTTTTTTCATTTGACTTCTCATCATTCTTTCGGATCCAATAACAATTATTGGAAATTTAAATTTCTTTACAAATTTTGACTTGTAAATTTTAAATAAAATTTCAAAAAAAATACTGTAGGGTTCTCCAGCTATGATTATAATTGGTTTTCTATTCACTTATATATGAGTCTTTTTTTAATCTACTAAAATATAACTTCGAAAATTTGTCTAATTGTTTATTTTTTTCAAATTGTATAGCTTTTTTAATTTCATCTTCTAGATTATATTTTTTCAGTTTTTTTTCTACTTTAGTATCATTTAACTTTATTATTAAAAATCCGCCTGGAATTGTAATTGGATTTGTGTAATCTCCTTTATTTAATTTATCAATATTTTTTTTAATATTTTTGGATATTTTATCACTTTCGACCCATCCTAATTTTCCACCTAGCTTAGAAGTGCTTGATACGCTAAAGATATTTGCTGAAGCTTCAAACCCAATTTTTTCAATATTCTTTCTAATTTCTGTTAATTTTTTTTCATAATCATTGCTATTTTCAACTTGAAATAAAATTTCTGATAATGAGTACAAAGTAATACTTTCTTTTATATTTTCATTTTCTTTACTAATTTTTTTTCTAATTAAATCTTCATTTATATTTATTTCGTTCAAAAATTTTTCATATATAAAATTATTCCATGAAATTTCTATGAGTATTTTTTTTTTTACGTCTTCATATGAAAGATTATATTTTTTTAAATAAGCTTTAAATCCTTCTTCAGATTTGATACCTAAATTTTGATAAAAATTTTTAAAAATTTTTTCTGAATATTCGTTGTCTAAATTATCAGTTATAATAAATTTTTCTATTTCATCTTTTTTTATTTTTTCTCTTATGATTGACTCTTTTGCTAAAGAATATAACTTATTTTTTTCTAATTTTTCAAGATTTTTATTTAGAGCTATTAAATATCTGTACTCGTTTTCTATATCGATGTTTGTAATAATATTATTATTTACTTTTAAAACTATATAATTTTCAATTGATTGCGCTGATGTTGAAATAAAAAATAACGATATAAAGATTAAGTATATACAACGAAGCATTTAAAAACCTCCCAAAACATTCTGACTTTCGTATGCACCCAGTGGAACAATTGTGATTGAAAAAAATAAATTTTCAGATGGTTCAATATCTCTATCTTCATAATAAGATTTGTTATATGCAATTCTTGCTGTGAGACAGTCGTTTTGATATTGATAGAAAGTGTTATAGAATTCTGTGAAGTTAATCTTTTTGTTTCTGTTAGTAGAAAAACCAACTGAATTAGAATTATTAAAAATAAATCTACTTTCATTTTTTAGAGAATGTTTTGAGCTATTTCCAACAAAATCCTCAACATAATCCCACTTAGTAACAAAATTATTTATTGAAACTTGTCCACTCACTGAGTGAGAGTTAAATGTATTTAACCCATCATCCATTGCAAAATTATAATCTAAAAAGGTTCCATTAAAAGGATTTAATCTAATTTTTCCTACAACATCAGTTCTTTTTTTACTCATTGAATTATCACTTCCTAAATATTTTTCAGAGTCTAATCTATAAATAGTACCTAGTTGAGCTGAAAACATTTTGCTTTCACTACTTTTTTTTTCTTTATCATAATCAAATCCAACTGTAATTGATTTTCCACTTTCAAAGGTGTCTGACGTTCCAATTCTATTATTAGCGAATATATTTGAAATATCTAAACCATTATTTGTTTTTTTGTTCATTCCATGTGGGCTATATCTTAAAACAATTTTTGGTGTAAAATAATTTGTAAAAAAACTACTTTGTTTTTTAAGTGGGTAGGAAGATTTATATAGAAATGATGTTAAAAATTCATTATTCAAATTATCATCAAAACTTGATGAATTTTTACCAACAGAATTAAAATTTTTGAATAAAATATTGTAATTATTTTTTATACCATTTTTGGATATAGAGGCATCTGATGTATATATTAAATCATTCACAAGTCTTGTTTCAGATTTATTTGTTTCAAACAATCTACTTGATCCATTTGAAAGAAATTCCAAATATCCAGGATAATCACCCATCTCAATATTTTTACTTAATGTAAAATCGGGTAAAATAAACTCATATCTGTCTGAATTACCTAAACTTTGATTCTCAAATACCGTTACTGATGATGAAAGATTTAAATCATCTCTGTTTGCATTAAATTCTATTTTTGAACTTAAAGTCCCTAAATCTCTATCGTAAAGAAGTGGAGATTCTAATTTAAATAATTTTAAGTAGGTATCATTTGTGGTTTTTTCAAAATTAAATACAACATCACTTGTATCAAATTGTTTTAAATCTAAATTTATAGAAGATTTTGCGAATAAATGACCTCTGCTATCTTTGTCGTCTTCTTTATATGATTTATGACCACTGGCATAACTAAGGTCCAATATAGTGTTTGAATTTTTTGTAACATTTCTGAATTCAGTTTGTAAAATAGTTTTATCATCCTCGTAAAACCTTGGTTTTATAGTTAAGTCTTGATTTTCTGACAGAACATAAAAATATGGCAAATAAACAGAAGATCCAAGGCTTTGTGAATCACTTAAACTTGGCTTAAGAAAACCTGACTGTCTTTCTACTGTTGGATCAGGATGGAAAAATCTTGGATAGTATAAAACAGGAATATTATAAACTTTTAACCAAGCATCTTTATAGTATACAATTTTTTTTATTTTATCGTGTTCCACTTCTTTAGCTTCAATTACCCACGGAGGACATTTATCACCTCTGCTTTTACAAGATGTGAAAGCACCTTTTTTTATTAATGATTTATTTTCATTAGAATAACCTATATTTCCTTTTAATCTTGGTTCATTTCTATTATCTGAAAATTTTTTATTAAAATAAGTCACTAGATCTTTTCCTATTATTTCCTTGGAAACTAGATCTATCATCCCATCTTCAAAATAATATTTATCTTTTTCACTAGTCAATATAAATAAATTTTTACCTCTAAATGTTTTTGTATTTATAAAATATCTAAAATTTTCAGCACTATAGAAATAATCTTCGTCATCATTAAGCTCAGTCAAATTATTAGAGAAAATTTTGTTCTCTCTTCTTAGCAAAGTAATGGTGCTAGCTTTTATAATGTATTTATTATCTACAACGATTTTAACATTATTATAAGCATCAAATATATCTTTTTTTTTTTTATAAGTTGTTTTATCAGCATCTAAAATTATATTATTTTTCTTATCTAATATTTTTACATTTCCAATAGCTGTTATTAATTCCTGATTTTTATTATAAATAATTTTATCTGAATTTGTTTCAGTATCATTTAGCTCATCTAATACTCTTACTTTTCCAGTAGCAATTAATATTGAGGTATTTTTATTGTATTCAAAGTTATCTGCAAATATTGTTAATTTATTATTTGTTTTTACTTTCCCACCTTTTTCTGATTTTAATAGATTTCCCTCTTCTAAAATTAAAATTTCAGGTGTATCAAAAAAAAACTCCTCTGCAATTATTGATTTTACAAATGTTAAACTAAAAAATATTGTTATTAAAAAAATATTTAATTTATTTATCATTTACTCGAACCAATCCTATGAAACAGAATAAGCTAATAATTGTCAGCGGCAACCATATTGATAAAATTACTGGGATTTGATTATTCGATCCCAACAAATTAGAGAAAAAGTTAACATAATAAATAATTACAGATATGAAAATTCCTATGATTATATTTATTATTTTGCTCTTTTTATATTTAGAATTAAACATAATTATCCCTGATAATAATGTCATTATAGCTAAATATATTGGAATAGAATATATTTTATTTTTATACACAAGAACTTCTTTAGTCGAGTAACCTAGCGCTTGATAATCTTTTTTTAATTTGTCCAATTCCCAAAAAGAAAATGAAGATAGATTTGAAAAAAGATTATTAATTTTCTTTTCATCGAAATTACTATTTACCATCAAGTTCTTAATTTCAGTTTTAGTATTATTTTGAGTAATAATTCCTTCATTAATTACCCATTTTTTATTTTTTATATTTATTCTTTTGCTAGTTATAGTTTTTACTAAATTAAAATCTTCATCAAATTGAACGATGGAAGCATCAATCAAATAATAATTATTTATCTTATCTGCGTTCGTGATACTAATCATCGAATTTATCTCATCTTTTATCCATAAGCCATTATCAGTAATTACAGCTAGATATTTTTTATCTGTAGTTAGGTTATTTTTGGTTTCAAGATAGTAGTTTTTTAAACCAGATGAAAATGTATAAAAGAAAAGAATTGCCACTAAACCCATTAAAAATGCAAAGGATGTTATTGTAGATAAAATTTTAGTATTCGTTAATCCATTTAGTTTAAATATACTAAACTCATCTTTTTCAGCCAAACTAATAAAAAAAAATTGTGTAGAGATTAAAAAAATAAATGGCAGTATATCAAACACTATCGATGGCGCATTAAGCAATGATAGAAACAAAGGGTAAACAGGATTTAAATTTAGCTTTTCAACAAATGATAGTTCTTCAAATAAGTTACTAATTACAATTAGAAAAAAGAAAACACCAAAAATTTTAATTAAACTTTTTAAAAATTCTACCAAAATATATTTTTTATAAGTCAGTATCATTTATATTCTCCTAGGTATTTTAAGTTTTATGAGAAAATAAAAATAGAAAATGAAAAATATTAAAATAGGTAAAAAAGATAAAATTATGTTACTTAAATAGTTATCAGATGCATATTTAATTGAAAGCTCTGAAATAATAATTACAAATACTCCTAAAAAAAATAAAAGATATGTAAAATTATTAAAGTTAAATTCATCTTTTGATTTAATTATTAACAAAGATGAAATGAGTGAAAGTATTGGCAAATAAAATGGTAAAATGAATCTTTTAACTAATTCTTTATTAATAACATCAAAATTCTCCCATCTGCAATTTTGTTCAAGATAGTTTTCATCTCTTATTTTATTTGTCATTAATTCTCTGTATTCTTTAAGTTTTATAAAACACAAAATTAGATTTTTGGAGGAGTTTTCTTGAATTTTAGTGTCAGTTGTCTTTTGAGTTGTAAATCTATTTAGATTTATTTCAGTTTCTTTAAAACTAAAATTACTAATATTATCTTTATCTTTGTTCAATACTTCCCCATCATATAATATTAAAATATCATTATTTGAGTTATCAAACTTTCCATTCTTTGCGTAAATTATCTGTGATTTATTATTTTCTAATTTTTCTTTTAAAAATATATTTTCCATAAGACCATCGCTATATTTTTTGTCTACAAAAATTGTTAGATTTTTTACTGAGTCAATAAATTTTCTTTCCCTAACGATAGAAGATAATACATTTACATCTGAAGATTTGATGTAGGATCTTGCAGAATTAAGTGTGTGGGGAACTATAAAAATAGTTAGTAATAATTGAGCTATTAAATATAAAAAAGAAAATCTTATAATTGTATTCGTAAAATTTGATTTATGTATTCCGTTCATCCAAAAAATTATCAATTCATTATTTTTTTCATATTTCAATATCATGAAAAATAATGAAACAAAGAAAACGAAAGGCAAAACTTTCGAAAAAATTTTAGGAAGGCTTAAAAGTGTATATAAAAAATACACTTTGAATGTATGCCCATCTTCACTAACCATATCTAGAAAATTTACTGCTTGTATAACCCAAATAATTAGGGAAATACTAATAGAAACAACAATAAAAAATAGTGTTAAATCTTTAAAAAATTTCCAAAAAATTAATTTTTTCATTGAAATATAATAACTTTGTATTTATATGTTTTTCAACTTTTAGTATATTTAAATTCAA
>MDTB01167210.1_pt1 | contig 10612 bp, 8 predicted proteins | sample 811161 | NCBI WGS metagenome assembly MDTB01 (sample SAMN05326650, study PRJNA326480) | marine metagenome | isolation source: seawater | place: Mediterranean Sea | collected 2009
CCCGATCGTTGGCCGAGTTGCAGCAGGCAACCCTATTCTCGCCGAGGAGAATATTGAAGATCGAATCGACTTACCCGCTGGCTTCTTTCGCCCCCACGCCGACTATCTGCTGCGCGTTCGCGGCGACAGTATGATCGAAGCCGGCATTTTAGACGGCGATCTATTAGCAGTACATAAAACCCAACAGGCCACAAATGGTCAGATTGTAGTTGCCCGCATAGATCAAGAAGTCACTGTTAAACGCTTCCAGCGCACGCGCAAAAGAAACCAAGTGCTGCTGCTACCGGAGAATAAAGACTATTCTCCCATCGAAATCGATCTAGCCAATCAAAGCTTTGCTATCGAGGGCTTATCAGTAGGTGTGATTCGACAACAGATCTAAGGGCGCACCGTTAGCTAATTTGCCTCTACTCTAAAAGTTTTTTGGTTTTGCACTTTCAAGCTAGTTTGGCTCACCAAGCTAGCTTGATTTTTTAGTGCGACCTTTTGTCGAAGCTTTCTTTTTACCAGAAGCAGTTTTCTTGCCCGACCCCTTCGTCGGCTCGCCCTCTTCAACCCAAACAGGGTCTTTATAAAACGCCCGCCAACCGGTGCCTTTGCCATCAATTTCGGACTGCACATATTGCTCTTTCGTCTTACGACTATAACGAATGATGGCAGGATTGCCCAAAGGGTCGCTCTCTGGAGCAGCAAGCAAATACTGAAACTTCGGATCAAGTTCGTTGGCGTGAGACTTTATTTCCATCACCTTCGGAGCACGCGTCTCTCTATGCTTTGGAAACTGACTTGCCGCCAAGAAGATGCCTGACGCACCATCGCGCAGCAAATAGTGATCGTCTACCTTTTCGCACTGTAGTTCTGGCATTGGCACCGGATCCGCCTTAGGCGGCGCAGGTTCGCCGTTGCGCAATAACTTGCGGGTATTCGGGCAACTATTACAGCCAAAGTACTTACCGAAGCGGCCGGATTTAAGCTCCATCTGGGCGCCACACTTGTCGCATTCCAGCACCGGCCCGTCATAGCCTTTAATCTTATAGCTGCCTTTTTCAATGGCATAGCCAGAGCAATCCGGGTTGTTACCACACACGTGCAGCTTTCTGCCCTCGTCGACCAAGTGGCTTAACATCGAGCCCTCACACTTCGGGCATTTGCGCCGATTGCGCAACAACTTAGATTCCGCGTCTTCATCCTCATCGGTATCTACAGCTTCTTCCCCTGGGATGAGATTCAGTGTTTTAGTGCAGCGCTCTTTCGGCTTGAGACTGTATCCAGAACAACCTAGAAATACGCCGGTGGAACCATTGCGGATCTGCATGGGCCGACCACAACTTGGGCATTCGATGTCGGTATCTGTGGGCAAATTGGCGCGCATCCCACCCTCTAGTGTCTGCGCCACCTCAAGCTTGCCTGTGAAGTCTCCATAGAACTGATCAAGCACGTTTTTCCATTGGGAATCACCCTTGGCAACCTTATCTAGCTCTTCCTCCATGGTCGCGGTAAAACGATAGTCCATTAGCGACTCAAAGCTTTCTACAAGACGGTCAGTTACTAGCTCGCCAATTTTTTCGGCGTAAAACCGACGATTGGCTAAGGACACATAGCCCCGATCCTGAATGGTCGAAATAATGCTGGCATAAGTTGAGGGTCGACCAATGCCAAGTTTTTCAAGCTCTTTAACTAAACTGGCTTCACCGAATCGAGGCGTAGGTTTAGTGAAATGCTGAACTGGATCGGTGCCCTTTAAATTCAATACCTCACCAGAGGCGAAGTCGGGAAGCACTGCATCATCGTCCTTACGCGACATAGGCGGCATCACACGAGTGAACCCATCAAACTTCAAAATACGCCCACGCACCGCTAGTTCATAATCCCCAGCACTCACTTTCACGCTGGTGCTCAAATAACGAGCCTCGGTCATCTGACACGCAACGAATTGATTGCGAATAAGCGCGTACAACCGCACCGCGTCTGCATCTACTCCACTCAAATGCTCAGGCAAGGTGCCCACGTTAGAGGGTCGAATAGCCTCATGGGCCTCCTGAGCATCTTGCTGGCTGCTATACTTCTTGGCTGCTTCGGGAAGATAGGCTGAGCCGAACTGATCGTCGATATAAGCCCGGCAGCTCTCCACTGCCTCGGAGCTTAGGTTCGTAGAGTCAGTACGCATATAGGTGATGTAACCACCTTCATACAGCCGCTGGGCCATGGTCATGGTTTTCTTTACAGAAAAACTCAACCTTGTGCTGGCGCTTTGCTGGAGAGTGGAAGTGATAAAGGGTGCGCTTGGCTTAGTTCTGGTGGGTCGGTCCTCACGACTGCTGACTACGAAAGTCGCGTTACGTAAATCCTCCACCGCCTTTAACGCGCCAGCTTCATTATTCGGGCGAAAATTTTGCCCCTGATGTTTGCTGACCTGAAAACGTGTATCCGGAGAACCATCTTGGCGCTGTAAGTCAGAAAATACGTCCCAAAATTCTTCAGGGATAAAGGCTCGTATCTCGCGCTCACGCTCGACAATCAGGCGTACCGCGACACTCTGAACACGTCCGGCCGATAACCCTCGCGCCACCTTGCTCCAAAGCAGCGGCGAAAGTTCAAAGCCGACAACTCGATCCAAGAATCTGCGGGCCTGCTGAGCGTTCACCCGATCCATGTCGATTTCGCCAGGATCCACAAATGCTTCTTGAATGGCCTTGCGGGTAATTTCGTTGAATACCACCCGTCTATACCGACTTTCGTCGCCACCAATCGCCTCGCGCAAATGCCACGCTATAGCCTCGCCTTCACGGTCTAAGTCGGTGGCTAGATACACCGTAGGCGCGTTCTCAGCCAAACGCTTGAGTTCGTCTACAACCTTCTCTTTACCGGGCAAGATCTCATACTCGGCCGCCCACTCTCTCTGCGGGTTAACGCCCATGCGCTTTACTAGTCGCTCACGTGCACGCTTACGCTTGTAGGCATCGCGCTTTTCAGGAGCCAGCGCTTTGGTTTTCTGAGCCTCCGCTGCACGCGCCTTGGGGTCAGCAGCCTTACCGCCAGTAGGCAGGTCTCTAATATGACCAATACTCGACTTAACAACAAAGTCCTTCCCGAGGTAGCGATTAATCGTTTTAGCTTTTGCGGGAGACTCTACGATGACCAGAGATCTTGGCATTTTAATCCGTTTTGAGGTTGGGAAGATAAATCATTTGAGGTATCGCGCGGCGGTGATTCAAATCTGGATCAACCGCTGCCTGACAGATGGCATACAGCGAGTTCAAATGGTCAAGACGGCGGAGTTATAGGCTCAGGATAACCCGGCTGTCAAGAAACATGATGAGAAACCATCGATAATCACTAAGTCATTGCTGGAGCATGCTTGGCCATTAATCAACTGCAATGATGAAACCAGAGCAACAATGTCTGTTTTTTTTTCAACAGGCAAATGCCGGCAAATACTCACCACGTTTTCAACTGCTCAATCAGCGCCTTGAGCACACCTTGGGCTGCATACAAGTGCGCAAATTGGACATTGCCTTTTGACCCGTCAACACCATCGCTGGCGGCCATATCTCCAGGCTGTTTCTCTAACATGAAAGCCGCCACCAGCCGATTTTCCAACTCAACCCCAATTACATCGGCGGGGAGGTCGTCCAGCAGACTGAGCACACGTGCCAATAAGGCCGAGTGAGAGCGCCAGCTAGCCACTGCCCTGGCTTGGGCAGGGTCATCATGAACTACGCACCAGTTATCGCTGAGCCGATAAATCGCCCGGGTCGGCTGCTCCGGCACCCGCAGCATGCGTAAAGTAGGAATGCCCACCAGGGTCTTACCAACGGGGAGCTGATATCGTGTGCAATTTCGCTGCTGCAGTCTCACCGCACCACCAGCGGAAACCAACTCATCCGCAGATGGATCCAATTTGGGCACCTGCTCGAGTTGCACAACAAACCCTAAGGCCCTCGCCTCAGCTCGCAAAGCCGTTAGATATTTGTCGCGCCGAGTCGGCAACAAATAAAAAATCGGACCAATCGCCAATGCCATAACAACAAAAATGATTATCCAGGTCATCATCCCATCTCCGGTTGTTCAAACGAGTCGCTAGTTGTATGTTCCATGCGAGAAGAACGGAGATCGTCTCATGTCTAACAATCAGGTTTCTCAATACCAAACCATCGTCTTAGCGGTTGATCTCACTGAGGAGTCTAACCAAGTTGCTTCCAGGGTTAAGCAGCTTATCGCTTACCAAGACTGCACGGTACACGTAGTTCATGTTATCGAACCGCTAAGCTTCGCCTATGGCGGCGACGTACCAATGGATCTCACATCGGTACAAGAGCAAATACAAGATCAAGCACGCTCTCACTTGACAGAATTTTCCCAACAGTTTGCTGCGCCCCCGGAGCATCAGCACCTTATCTTCGGCAGATTGGAGAGCGAAATTCACCGAGTAGCAGAAGAAAATGCCGCAGATTTAATTGTCGTCGGCAGCCACGGCCGTCACGGCTTGGCTCTACTCTTTGGCTCTACCGCCAACGGCGTTCTACATGGGGCGCCGTGCGACGTACTGGCCGTCAGAGTGGGTACTTCTTAGATTAATCCAACAATTCTTCGCGGCAGCTGGTATGTTCTCCGCCCCTCTCCTCACATCAAATAATTAGCAACAACGGCGAGAATTAGAGTTGATACGCATTGCGAAAAAATCGGCCTATCGACAGTCAAGGTCGACATTTGGGCGTTTCCCGTTCGCAAAAATAGCGTCGCGACCACTAGCAACGACCTCTTATCCCAAGGCTCTCACATCCTCCGCCCGAGCAATACTGCTCGGCGCTGCACTCTTAATCGCTGGCTTAATCATCCCAGCAGCGCAAGCAAACGCCTCAACAAGTAAATCAGACCGTGTCACCACTCAAGGACAAAGCGGTGTTTATCGAGAGGCTCGGAGAAAGTTTTTGCAAGCCAAGGATCTGATCGGCACAGGCCAAATTACCAAGGCGAAAAGGCTGCAGCGGCAGTTGAAAGACTACCCTCTTTATCCGTATCTAGACTTGTACTTGTTCGAACGTAATCTTCAGCGCCGCAGCGCCAAAGACTTAGTCTCGTTTGCCACTGCACACCAAGATATTCCGGTTGTAAAGATAATTCAGGGGCGCTGGCTGCGGGCCAAGGGCAGAGCGCGGGACTGGGCGAGCATTCGACAAAATCCTTTTACTACCAGCAGCGCCGAGCTCGAGTGTTATCTGCTACGCGCAGAGTATGCTCTTGGTGATCGACAAAAAGCGTTAGATGACACCACCGAACGCTGGTTAAGCCCAACCTCGCAGCCTAAGTCATGTGACCCATTATTTGATGTCTGGCGAGCTACTGAGCGCTTCAATGAAGACGTTGCCTGGTTACGCCTACACTATGCCATTCAGGCCAGAGAGCGCGTGTTAGCGCGCTACTTACTGCGCTTTTTCTCCGGTGCCAACAAAAGCGCGGCGGACGCTTATTACCAGCTATACCAACGCCCAGAGGCGATCAAACAAATCAGCAGGTATGCCAAACCCGGGGCAAAGTATCGTCAAATGATTCGCTATGGCATCTCACGACTAGGCCAACGCGACGGACAGGCAGCGGCAAAAGCCTGGGCTTCTTACCAAAAGACCAATGACTTCTCCGCCGCTACTGTCATGGCCGTGACCCAGGATCTAATGATCGCTGATGCGCGAGAGGGTCGCTTCCCAGAATTCCAAGACGCGCAAGACGCGCAAGACGCGATAGTCAGCTACCCCGAATATGTTGTGGAAGAGCTTCTTGATGCAGCTATCCAAAATCAGAAGTGGTCAGAAGTCAGCCGCTGGAGCCAACAACTTACGCCTGAAGAACGCCAAAAGATTGACGTTCAATACTGGCGAGCACGAGCTCTAGAAGCAACGTCTGCCAGCGCTGACCAAGCGCAGCAGGTTTACACCGCGATAGCCAGTAAGCGCCATTACTATGGCTTTCTTGCAGCGAAACGCTTGGACATCAAACCAACCATCGTTACCCGTCCGCTAACAATCTTGAGCCAAGCCGACGAAGAGCAGCTACGACAACAAGCTAACGTCGCCAGAGCTTTAGAGCTATTCGCTATTGGTGACGACTTAAACGCTAGGCGCGAGTGGTTTGCCGCAGCAAAGGTGTTAAGCAATGAGCAGCATCGTCACCTTGCCAAACTCGCCGCTCGTATCGGGCAACCGCTGCTAGCCATACAAACTGCTAATTCGGCAGGTGCACGGGATGATCTAGGCACTCGTTTTCCCATGGATCATCACAGCAGCTTTACCGAAGCGGCACATAAAAACGATCTCGCCCACAGTCTAGTAAGAGCGATCGCCCGCCAAGAATCTGCATTCAACGCCACAGCACGCTCAAGTGCTGGCGCATTAGGGTTAATGCAAATGATCCCTGCCACAGCGGCTTTGGCAGCAAAGCGATCTGGTCTGAAGCGCCCAACCGAGACAGACCTGTTGCTACCGGCACGCAATATTGAGCTAGCCAGCTTTCACTTGGCCTGGTTAATCGAACGCTTTGATCAGCAGCGGCCCTTAGCAATCGCAGCCTACAACGCTGGCGAGCACCGGGTAGACCGCTGGATAGCCGATCAGGCTGGTGCCGATATCGATGCATGGATCGAAAGAATCCCATTTAGAGAAACCCGCGACTACGTCAAAAATGTGCTGGCTTTCAACGTGGTATACGCACATCTGCTTGGCAGAGATGTGGACATCCTAGAAGACGACGAGCTCACGCTACGACCAAGAAGCTGACAACGCAGCTCAAGTGACGATGTTAGCTGCCCTTCAATTAGGCAAACTGCTGCAGCCAGGCACGCACCTGGGCTTGATCGAAAGGCGCATTCAATTCCTGATGGTGAGCCTTATCATTCCCGCTCGCAGCGTATACAAGCACCGGAATCCGAGGCCCGTAGGTGTCGATAAGGTCATGCGAACTGGCAACGTCGATTACGTTTAAGCCAAAGCCGTGCAGCTCTGGCATAGCAAACAGCATCTCCAACGCTATCTCACAGGCAGAGCACCCATCGGTGCTATAAAGAGTTAAAGTTGACATTGCTGATGCTGCCTCTATCGATGAACAATCAATATTCTGCGTGGGCGACAGCGGGAAGAGAAGGAATAAAACTGTGCCTTTATGCACGCGTAAATCGAGATAAAACTTAAAGGTTATGCAAACCACCATCCGACTGGCACACCCCAGCGCCGCGAGTAGATATCCGCTAGCAATCCAAGGCAGCATCAATTGGCGGCGGGCAGAGCAGACATCGGCTGGTGACATCGCGCGCTGGCAAATAGATGTTGCCCTTCCCGAGCTTCCGGCAAAACACATTCTCATACCGAGCTATGCCTCCACCGCAGGCGCATATCAGTATCAGTTCGTTTTATTTAAATCTGCTTCTGAGCCTAGCGCTGTTGACTCGACTAGCGCGGTAACTGGCCAAACAAGCACGCTCTATCCAGTGCCAGACTACCAGCGGACGCTAGCAGTTTGGCCAGACGCCCAGCACAACCTATCAACCATGAGTTCGCACATCGATTGCTGGCATAGCGAGGAGGATTCCCGCGGCTTGGTTGTACGACTTATCGTTGCCTGCGAGCAGCCACCAACAGCTGACTTACTAACTATTTGCGTTAGGGAATTAGTCTTGGCCACGAATTCAACCGACAGTTCGGTCGATGAACAGCTGGCACCTCTACAGGCGCATTCACGGCTGTCCAAGACTCCTGCTCTCGCACCCTTTCCGCTCAGTCAAATGACAGCCGCGAGCGATATTGCTCAGCGTATCTGTTCACCCACTGCGCTTGCCATGGCAATGGGCTGCCTGCGCAGCGATGTTAGTTGGCAGCACACCATCGAGGCATGTTTCGACCGCCACACAAAGGCCTATGGCAAGTGGCCATTGGCCATCTATGCGGCTAGCCAACTGGGAATTCTTGCCGCGACCGAAACCTTCACTGACTGGTCTAAGCCTGGATACTTACTTGCTCAAGGACACCCCATCGTTTGCAGCATCCGCTTTGAAAAAGACCAGTTAGAGAACGCTCCTCTCGAGCGCACTGGCGGACATTTAGTTTTGCTCTACGGCATTGACTTTACGGGAGATGCGCCTATCGCTCTGGTTATGGACCCTGCCGGCAGCAGCCCTGAGGAAGTCCCAAGGCGATATGCCTTGGAGCAATTTACTGCCGCCTGGCTGCAGCATCGCGGCGCCAGCTATGTACTAAGCCGCATGCTTGCTTAAAACAACAACCAAGCTGCCGGGGGCCAAGCGCCTGATGCGGCAAGACAAAATTTGTCATACCAGCCTGAGAAACTCTAAACTCTCCTGCTTTAACAATCGGCTAGGATGATGTTCCCAGCTACGCAAACAACATAATTAAGGCTTTGCTTGCCACCAACTTGCTTTCACCAACGCTATGCTGCCTAACGCTAACAATTACTTTCACTTCATCGCGCGCGCCTGTTTACAGCTTCAGCTTAGGCATCATCACGCATGAACAATGGTATCGACGTATTTTTGCGCAAAGTCATCGCCTCAGATGAGCGCGAGTTTCTGCGGCTGATGCGCGATAGCGAGACCTTGCACAAGCCGTGGATCCAAGCCCCTACCACCTCAGCCATGTTCAAGTATTACTTACAGCGCATTCGTCGTAGTGACCACGAAGGCTATGCCGTGTGTCGCACGGAAGATGCTGCCATTGTAGGCATTATCAACATCAACCACATGGTCCGGGGCACTTTCCAAAGCGCCTCGCTGGGCTATTACGTTGCTCATCAATGGCAGGGTTATGGCTATATGCGACAGGGTTTAGAGTTGCTGATAAAAATGGCCTTCACTACTCTTGGCTTGCATCGTCTAGAAGCGAACATACAACCTGATAACGAGCGGTCTCAGGCCCTGGTCAAAAGCTGTGGCTTTGAATTTGAAGGGCTGTCGAGAAAATTCCTATTCATAGATGGCGCCTGGCGCGATCATGAACGCTGGTGCCGAATCGATGATCGACAAACGGTGAAACCCTAATATGGCAGAGCAGATGCCCCTGAAAATTGTTGTCCTTGCCGGCGGCCCGTCTGCAGAGGCAGAAGTATCGCGCCAAACCGGCGCGCAGATCCAACAAGCGTTAGCGTCATTAGGACATCAGGTATCCACGTTGGAATTGTCCGCTGATTGCGCCTCGGTGTTGCTACGCAACCCACCTGATGTGGTTTTTCCTGCGTTGCATGGTCCGCCAGGCGAAGATGGCACAGTGCAAGGGTTCCTAGAAATTCTCGGCCTACCCTACGTCGGCAGCGACGTTCATGGCAGCGCAGTTGCCATGGACAAAAGTTTGGCCAAGAACATTTTCAGACGTTACCAGTTGCCTGTGCTGGAGGATATCGTCGTCCAACCAGGTGACGACCTTACCGCCGTTGCAGCTGTGATCACGCAGAAATTCGCCGATGCCGTTGTGATTAAGCCGCTCAATCAAGGGTCAGCCATCGGCGTTAATTTGATGCCCGACGGCGGCGATATCTTGGGTGCATTGAAAAACGCACTGGCCTTTGGGGGCGCGATGGTCGAACCCTTTGTCAGCGGTAGAGAAATCACCGCAGGCGTTATGGAGACTGAAACCGGTCTACTATCTCACCCGGTTATCGAGATCATCACTGCAGACAATCAGTGGTATGACTACAACAATCGCTATACGCCGGGTCAAAGTCAGCATGTTATGCCCGCCGAGTTATCTGCAGATCTGACTCACTCAATCCAAACGATTGCAAAAACTGCGCATCAGGCGCTTGGACTGCGCGACCTGTCACGATCTGATTTTATTCTAACAGACGACAATCAGATCACCCTGTTGGAAGTTAATACACTGCCCGGTATGACGCCCGTCAGCCTCTTCCCTGAAGGCGCAGCCGGCCTTGGCTATGCTTTTACCGACTTAGTAGAATTGTTGGTAAGAAAAGCACACGCTCGGAGCAAGCCCAAGCGCGACTTTCTTGTTTAACATACCAGCGCCCTTACAGGTCGTAACCGCGCTCGTTATGCGCCACTAAGTCTAGCCCCTCGTTTTCTTCATCCTCGGTCACACGATTGCCAACCAGCGCATCAGTGACTTTAAGAATGACGAACGTACCGATCGCGGTATAGACAATCGCTGCAACCACGCCAATGGCTTGAGTGCCCAACTGAGAAGGAATGTCGATTTCATGTTGGCCGCCGAATACGCCCAGCGCATTGCTCGCAAACACTGCGGTTAGCAAAGTACCCAAAATCCCCCCCACACCGTGCACTGGAAACACATCAAGTGAATCGTCAATTTTCAGAGTGCGTTTGATATAGCCGGTGGCATAGAAGCATACGAAGCCCGCGCAGAGTCCAATAATCAGACCACCACCAGGCCCAACAAAGCCAGATGCCGGGGTAATGGTGCCGAGGCCGGCTACCATTCCAGTCACTGCTCCTAGCGCAGATGCTTTACCGTAGGTCACTCGTTCCAGCAACATCCACATCAACGCACCAGCAGCAGCGGAGATATGCGTCACGAGCATGGCCATTGCCGCGTCGCCGTTGGCGGCCAAGGCACTACCGCCATTGAAGCCAAACCAG
>MDTB01185708.1_pt1 | contig 10612 bp, 1 predicted proteins | sample 811161 | NCBI WGS metagenome assembly MDTB01 (sample SAMN05326650, study PRJNA326480) | marine metagenome | isolation source: seawater | place: Mediterranean Sea | collected 2009
ATAAATATCATCAACATATTATATTATTATATATTATAGAATAATACATATTATACGTATTACTATTATTGTTTGGCACTTGCACGTTTATCAAATAAGTCCAAAAGGTAGATTATTTACATTATATCTTTGAAATCAATTTGCTGATCCTAAATCATAGCCAAAATGTTCGAAGAGAAAAAATCATTTGCCAGCAAGGTAGATAATAATTATCAAGGTAAAAATAAGTATAAAGTAATGGCTTTTCCAGAGAAATATAGAAAATCGCAACAATTAGAAAAAAATGAAGCGTTATATTCTTCATCGTTGACGCAACTTGTTATGTGTATTCAAAATGGTATGAGAATATCTAAAGATGATTTATTAAGAAAAAAGGCTGATACTGAAAGCAATAACTATCTGAAAAATATTCGAAAACTGCGTATAATACATGGTTCAAAAGAAAAAATACATTTACAAAGTTTAGAAGTTTATGATACAGCGGGTAGTAATGTTACCTCGAAAAATAAAACAGTGAGAAAAAAAATGGAAGAGGAACGGAGGAAGCAACAACAAATTATTCAAATCTTTAAAAAATATGGAAAAAAAACACCCATCAATGGAGCAGCAAAAGAAGGCAACCTAAAATTTATAAAACTTCTCGTGGAATACGAAAAAATGGATATAAATACAGTAGGCGATGGTGGGATAACACCTATCATAATGGCGGCTTGGGCTAATAAACCAAAAGTCGTTGAGTATTTATTAACAAATAAATATACTGATGTAAATGTCGCAAATAATGCAGGTTTAACACCATTTCATTGGGCAGCTACAAAATCACACTTTGAAATCATGAAGCTATTGATTAACGATTCACGTACTGATTTGTGTAAAGTGGATGCAAATGGCACAACTCCGATACATGTTGCAGCTCAAGTTTGCGATGATAAGCATATGGATATTATTGAATCAATGTTAAATAGAAATTTCCCAGGTTTTAATGAATCAATCAAAGCAACTGATAGAGATGAAACAAATGCTTTGCATGCAGCAAAAGGCAAATCGTTTGAGCAAATCCTAAAAAATGCATCGGAGAAGTCAAGTTCTGGTGTATACGCCCCTAATGATACCAATGGCAAAAATGATGTAATGGACGACGATATTCTTGAATATATAAATATTGATTTTCAATCAAGTATTGATATATCAAGCTGTTCCATTTACAACAGTAGCCAAACTAATAGCAATAAATTTTATAATGCAGAGATTCAATGCTTAAATGATTCAAATGAAATTGTTGCATCATTTTCACTGAAAAGTAATTCTTGCACGCAATCATTTGGTTGCTTTATTGGAGAAAATGGAAGAAATGTTTTGCATGCAGCAGCAACAGCAAGAACGATGATCAAAGATGACGTTTGGGATATTTTAATTAATGAGATACCGAATTCCAATAGATTGCTATTAACGTACGATAGTTATGGGCAAACACCTTTGTTATTAGCTTTGAATTCCAAAGCACCATTGTTCAATGTCAAAAAATTATTGAATCGGTCGAGTATAATGTTGGATGTCTTTGATAATAGCACCAAAGTTACAACACCACATCATTTTGCAAGCAGTCAACAATACGATAGAAATTTTCTCAAGGAATTAAATGAATTACGCCCTGAGGCAACACAGCTAGAGGATAATGATGGAAACAAACCTTTCATGTTGCTTTCGACATTATATGGCGATCTTACAAAAGTCAAGGCTACTACATCAGTAGAAGAAATAAATTATATTTTAGAAAATGATAAAGATGCATTGACCAGAGCATACTCTAGTAATGTTGTCAAACAAGTGAAAAAAAAGTACGGAAATGAAGATGAACTTGAAAAAGCGGCAGCATTAAATAACATAGAAGATTGTAAAATTTTAATTGATTCTGGTAACGATATCAACGCTGTAGCATTTAGCCATAATAATAACACACCACTAGTGATTGCAGCCAGTAAAGGACATTTAAATGTATGTAAGTTACTCCTTTCGCAAACAAATATTGATGTAAATAAATGCGGTATGAATGGCAGATCAGCATTGCTAATGAGCTCCTGGAATGGTCATAGATCTGTTGTAGAACTGCTTTGTATGCATCCAGATATAGAGCCATCGTTAACAATGACGGATGATACTAAAAATGATGCAATGACCCCTTTAAAAAAAGCAAAGAGTGGTAGTATTAAAACAATAATAAAGATGCGTATTGATCGGGGTACTGTTGACAGTGATAGACTTAAATTTGAAGCAATTCGAAACGAGTATCTAAATTATCGCGTCAAAGGCAGCTTGCCGTTACATTATGCCATAAATGCGGGATGCCCAAAATATATCGTTGAACAATTAGCAGGAATAACTACCGAGGAGAAAAATATTACAATATTATCACCAAATAAAAACATGGATTCAGCAATGCACCTGTTATTAAAGCATGCCAGAGCCAGCCCTAGCGTACGTCTTAAAAATATCAAAAACAATTGCTATTTAACTGTTAATGACGACAATGATGAAATAACAAATGAAAGCCATGTACCTATATATAGTAATGCGCAAGATCGATTCGGAGATACTATTGATATTATCAAATTGAGAAATTATTACAATAATTTATACAAAGATATTAAAATAAAATACGACAATTCGAATGAAATTGTCAAAGCAGCTAAAGCTGGAAACCTAGAAGATTGTATGAAACTGCTAGAAGCCGGAGAAGATGTAAATTTGAAAAGTTACGAATCCGATAATACCCCGTTAACAAGAGCAGCAGCTTATGGACATTTTGAGATTTGCAAATTATTAGTAGAACAGCCAGATATAGATGTTAATAAGGGTGGGTACTTAAATAGAACCCCTTTGCTAATGTGTTCTATGGAAGGGCACAAGGATATTGTGGAGCTCTTACTAAACCACCCACAGATTGGCCCATCTTTAAAAAAAGAAGGTGATGGTGGAAATACTCCATTAAGCAAGGCGGCAAATGCTGAGATACGAAATATGATACAAACAAAAATTGATTTTTATGTAGAGAATGGTAAAAGTTTTGAAGTTCCAGGTAAAGCTACTACTACAAATGCTGATCTAGGACACGCTGGGTACGTCGCGCTAAAGAGCATTTATGGAAAATACGTAACTGCTCATCCTAATGGCGGTCTTGATTGGAAAGCTACGAAAATTGGTGAAAATGAAAAGTTTGAGCTTGTTCCTAAACCATTTTCTCTGGCTGAAACTGGAAAAGCTCCGATAGCGTTTAGGGCAGTGAAACATGGCGGGGATTTAAGTATTCACCCAAAAACGGGTATGCCTTACCTGAATAAAATAGTAGATAAAAAACTTACAAAAAGTGAATATTTTCATGAAGGTTGGACTGTTGCAGAAAAATTGAAGTCGTTAATGCAAAATTTAGATGATCTAGCGACTAGCCCATTTTTAGCCATGAATAGTAATTTACAGTTACCAATTCACTTAGCCATTCAAAGCACTACGTTGCCATCTGAATTCATTGGAGAAATTTTTCAGAAAACAAAACAAGCCCTTGATCGTAATCAAATGCCAGTAACATTTCTCTCGCTACCGCCTCTGTCTAAATTTTCGATAGGTTTAGACGTATCTGTGCATTCTAAAAAACTCAAAAATATTCAAATAGGGAAAAAATATAAACTTGATCGATATCGTGAAGATAGAGATCAATTTTTTTTAAGTGATCCTATTACGAAGGAAGTATTTGATTACAAATTTAAAAGCGAGGATTTAGTGAAATATATGTCCCATGGAACATTGCTCCATGCATTGTTAGATAAAAAAAAATTAGACCAAAAATTGTTTAAAGAATTGATAAAAACGTTTCCTGAAATGTGTTCGATAAAAAATGACTGTGGTATATATCCTGTCCAAGTCGCAAGTGAGAACAACCATCATGAGGAAATTATTAAATTATTATGGGCGACGATGAAAACAGGTAAATCAGGAACGTTGGCATTGAAGTGTCATTTATTCGAAGAAGCAAAGCATTTGTTCGTGGAGAAGGATACCATACTAAGTACAGAAAATTTATTTTTATGCATTGACACGTACAAAAAAATTAAGAATAAATCGCTTGGAGGTGCAAGTGATTTAGTAGATATTGTTAAAAGTCTAATAGAACGCAATCCATCTTCAATTGTTGGTATTCCATGTGATTTTGAAGCTAGGGAGAACGTAAACGATTTTTTATCTATGATATACAATCAAGAGGAGTCCGTAGACAAAGTATTAAAACGTAACCTCGATAAAAAATCAGTGTACAAATATATGCAAGATTGGTATAAAACTGCGAAATTATCAAGAATACTTGGAGACCCAGAAGAAAGTAAATTGCTGGAGAGTAATACTATTAGCATGACCCAATTATCAACATGGGGATCTCGAGGATTTTTATTCAAGACAGGCAAAATATATTATGAATGCACCGTAGTAAGACAGGGTACTTGTGCCCAAATTGGATGGGTAGATAAAACATTTAAAAGTAGCAGTGGCTACTCTTCTAGCGGTGTGGGAGAATTACGTGGTTCTTGGGGTGTTGATGGTGTACAACAATTAGGCTTTTTTAATGGCGAAACCAAGGAAATGGATGATTTACAATGGACTATGCATGACGTAATTGGCATTGCTATTGATCTCGATGGTACTAATAAAAGCTTTCATGTTAGCGTCAATGGAAAATGGATTTACGATGTGGTGGATAATATGGAATATACCGTCGGTTTGTTTCCTGCAATTACATCTGAAAATGGGGAGTACAGCATAAATTTCGGTAAAACAAATATGATGTTCAATGCTCCACATGACGATTATCGAACTCTTTTGGAAGCGATGAAGCATGAAAGCTGTGTAAAAGGGGTAGTAACAGATTGTTTAAAAAAATATCACCTCTTCCATCATAAATTGACGTTAAGAGATGGGGCAAATAAGGTTATCCACCCAAGCAAATTCATGAAAATGGTCAAGCATGCAGCTCCAAGCAAGAAACAAGACAGAATAGTAATCGATGAATCCGATCGTTTACTGTTTACAAAATATAAAGAACAAGATCCATGGCAGCCAAATTCAACTAAATATATTCGTTTGAGACCAACTAGGTTTGAAAAGTTAGGCGATGATGATAGAGTCAGTGACATTAAAGTAGCAGAAAAAGATGATTCTGGAGAAATATTAATTGAAGGGTTTCCAAACATGAAAATCCACTATATGAATATTGCCATTGATGGTACTGCATTGCATTACTTGGTGTCAGAAGGCATTTTCGACCCAGAGTCCATTGATGCCATCTTGTTTGTAATGGGGAGTATGGTAGTGGAAAAAGATGGGCTAGGTCGACTGCCAATTGAAATTGCAGCTGCAGGAGGAAATCTAGTGTTTGCTAAGAGAATATGGTACAAAATGGTTGCTGAAAAAGTGCAAACTCTAACATTGGCTTTAAGAGCCAGGTTGTGGAAGGAAGCGGAGGAACTTATCGAATCTTATGAGATTGACGGAAAATTATTGGAAAAATTAAACGCTACAGCACAAGACGATAATACAGACCATGCAATACATTTAGCTGCGAAGTACGGTGCGCCAGTTAGTGTGCTGAAAAAACTTATTGAAGCAGAAGAGTCAATGATTATGAAAGAAGGCAAATGGAAACGTAATATTTTGCATTATTTAGCTGAAGCTGATGGACAAATAGATACTGTCAAGTATATTTTAAATGAATGTAAAGAAGGGCCAACCTTGCTTGAAATGGAAGATCAATTTAAAATGATTCCTCTTCATTATGCTACAGCGTTACGTGCGCGGAAAGACATAGTTGAAGCGTATTTAATAAAATCAAAAGAGCGAGATGAAGGCAGGCTGGATCATAAAGACCATATTGGTTTAAAACCAGTGCATTGGATCGTACATCAAAATAGAATGAATGAACATAAGATAAAAGGTAAGCCTAAATCTCGTATTGTAGATTTGGTATCAGTGTTTCAAGCAAATGGAGTTGATATAAATACCGCTACTGTATTTAAAGAGCAAAAAGGTTTTAGAAGTGCAAAGTACAATTTCAAACCTTTGCATCTTGCGCTTAAAAATAATTTGGCAACCCCTAAATTGGTTGAAATGTTTTTGCTTTATGCAGAACAGCAGCAAAAAACTACTCCAAGGATAAAAGAAAATGTTCCAGGGACAGGCTCGCCAGCAGGATCAATAACATCCCCTAACGGTATAAATGGCCAAGAAGGCGGAAGAAGTGGTAACAAAGAAGATGATATGAAAGGTTGTAAAATAGCAGATACACTGCATTTGGCTGCTCGCTACGTTACAAATGAAGCTGTTGTAAAAAAAATAGCAGAAAGCTTTGAATCAGAAATACAAATTCAAGATGACATCAACAAAATGACACCGTTGCATTATGCGGCTTTATATAACAGAAATCCAAATGTTGTTGCGATTTTAATTGATGCAGAGAGACAGTATATACAGAGAAAAAAGCAAGATTCAAAGAAATGGAAGATAAAGTTATTTGATTTAGCAGTAGCCAGACCAGATAACCTTGGATTTTTACCCATTCATCACGCTGCTACTTCACGATTTGCTACAGTGGAGACCATTAAAAACCTGGACAATTTTTATCGCTCATACGATGGCAACAAAGACGACAGTCGGGGAGGTTCGGATATTGCAAATAAAAGTGGCGAGCTACCACTGCATCTAGCTGTTAAAGCAAGCAGCTTTCGAAATGGTGAACTGTATTCCAATATCATTTTAGAATTAATCAAAATGTATCCTGGGGGAATGACAGAGACACCTGCAAATGCTCTTATAGTTTCCAAAGCACCCCTGCAACTTGCATTAGACCCAGAAAATCCAAATCGCTTAAAAAAACTTAACGGGATTATTGTTCAAAAAATGTTAAAAAGTTATATGGAGAGCAAACAAACTGATATACCAACAGATATTGACTTATCTTATTATTGTGCAATTAATAAAAAAATATTTGCAAATTTTGTAAGCGATTTTAAATTGATATTTATGAAATCTGGAGAAAAAAACGATCTTCGTAAAAGCAATACTTGGGGGGACAAGCTAATACATCATTATCCATATTTGTTTAAAGGTAATGAATTGATGGATACAAATAGGAACGATCTGTTATGGCGATATTGGTTCTACATGCAAGCATCTATATTTGAGGGAGTAGAGGTAATGAAGTTACAAGAGAAGGATATACCATGCGGTTTAAGTAATCTCGTCAAAACGATAGACAAGTTTTCAAACCAAGCGGTGGAGTTTGATGATTATCAAGTAATTGATGCTCCTCTTGCAATGATAAAAGTAGAGTTAGATAAAACCAACAATGAAGACAATGAAGATGATAATAAATGGTTAATGTCGATTCTCGAAAAAGTAGACCCTGCACATAATTTCAATAAAGCAGCAAAACATCAGCAATTATTTCCAGACATCTCATCGCCATTAACTTACGCAATTCGATGTGGGTGTGTCCAAGCTATCATTGCATTATCAGAAGGCGGGTGTAATCCGGTTCACCATTCTTTTTCTAAAGTCAATGACCTTCACTGGGATATATTGCCATACGATATTGCTAATTGTGTTGGAAGTTTAATGGACGATGGCGAAAACAAAGATAATTGGGAGGTAGGAATGGATGCCTTGCGTAAAAATAGAGATACGGATAAATATAGAAAGATCAAAGCTTGCAAACGGCTATTCAGTTTTTCCAAATTACCATTAGAACTGATAACTATTATAATCATGCTAATTATTGGAGTGATGACTACCACTGGTGCGGAGAAAGGTCAATTACGCTGGGGAAAACACATCAGTGATAAATTCGTCGATGAAGAATTCGATCCAGAAGATTCTCACATATTCAAAAATTTTTTTGATATTGCATCGATAGAGGAATTTTGGCAATGGGCGAATGGGCCATTGATGGGTGGTTTATACTCTGGGGAAGGTGATATTAATGGTAGAGAAGCCATTGATGAAGTCTCTGTTCTCGTTGGAAGCGTTCGTGTTAGGTCATTACGCGTTAAGCCGGAACGGTGTAAAAATTTCCTTGGGGTAGATAAAGTGTCCTTGCCAGCAAACAACACACACGGTTGTCATAGCGATAGAATACGGAGAGGCACCGTTAATATTGAACCTTTTGGACCGGTGGGAAATGAGAAAAAGTATCAATACTTCAAACCAAATGGATTGGAGCACGAAGCACATATGCTTGGTGACCGCTTATGGCAAGAGCGATATCCTAGTGGTGGCCACACACTGTATCTCCCAGGAGGAAACTCTACACGTGCAGCCGAAATAATGGCTGAGCTTATGGAAGATGGCTTTGTCAGCACAAAAGATGGTACCCGACTTGTTGCTTTTGAATTTTCTATATATAACAATCACATAGATAAAGTCATTTCCATGCGACTGATGGTCGAATTTTGGGTTGGCGGTGGAACACACTCAAATTTTGATGCAACAATTATTAATTTTGACAATAGAGACTCTAAATTTTTGAAAACAATTTTACAAACCATTCTACTGGTTATGTTTACTGCACGTTTGGTCATTGAGATTGATGAAATCGCATGGGGGAGTTTGCGTTCTTTATCTAGGTCCATTCGCGCTCATGCCCCACCTGGCAGCTCCAAATCGGATATCAATGATATTATTGATGTAGATAGCATAAAAAAAAACGGTTTACATTTGGGAAAGTATGTATATAAACCTTTTATCATTTGTAAGAAGACAGACACAAAAATCAAACTTAAAAAGTCTAATACCACTAATAGTAACAAAATTTCAGCTCATGAAAAATTAGAGGGTGGTATCAAGCAGGTTATAGCAGCAAATAACGTCATTGGTGCAATGGCATCTGAAGAGGAACTTCGCGCAAAAGCAGCAAACAGTGGTGTTAGAGTTTCACCATTTCATCCTGCTACTGTAAAAGAAGAAACTGTTGCCATGAAAATTTTACATACCATTGGGTCAATCTTTGCTGATATTCAAATTCGAGTATTTGTTTTTATCAATTTCAATATATTTATTTTATGTGGTACACACATGGTGATGTGGATAACTAAACCCAATATACTAGATCCAGTTTTAAAGGGCGAAAGTTTTGTGGGTTTACACAACAACTTTTTTGACTTGTATTGGGATATGATCTTTAATAACAAGTACTGGTTCTTTGGCTGGAACTATTTTGAATGGGTTTTGGTCTTTATTTATATTTATTACTATTCGCTTACCTTAGTTTACGGGCATCTTCAGGATATGCTTCGACTACAGCTTGTTGAAGTCTTGAGGACTGGGGAAGAAAAGTTTATCCCTCTAGACCGATTAAGTTGGATAAACACACAAACACAAGATTTTGTTGCCGTACTGTTTGTCTTAGTTGTAATTCATTTGTTGCGAACTTTACAAGAAATCCCATTCGGTATTGGTGCGAGAATTATGGCAATTATACGTGTCATAGGTCATAAAAATATAGTTCCATTCTATTTTACAATGATTGTTTTTCTTTTTTCATTTGCGATGGGGTACCACTTTGCATTTGCAAATGAACTTGAGGAATACAGGGGAGTTGGGGAAAGTCTCGTTCAAATGATGACAGCTGCTATTGGTGATTTTGGTATTGGCATAGACGAAATGTTAGATTCGGCTTTAGAAGTTACTTATATTTTGCTTTTCTTAACGTGGTTTCTCGTTACTTTGCTATTGATGAATATATTTATTGGAGTAGTATCGATGGTTTATGAAGAAACGGAGGAAAAAAGTTTGGAAGATTTTGACAAAAATTTAGATGAATATATGAGAGAAGATTTGACAGAACTTGATAGAGGATGGGCTAAGAGCGTAATTTATAACAATACATTTGAAGAATGCGTTTTACATGATGTATCTGAAGATGCTGCTGCGAAAAAAGAGGCAGCAGAATTGCCTACACAAGTGACCAACCTTGAAAAGAGAATGACAGACGAATTCAATGCCATCAAAAATTTAATCAAAGCTATTGAATAAATACTTTAGATATATAGAGATATGTGTGGGAAGAAAGCCTGGAAAGCTGGAAAGCTGTGGAAAACCAACTTAAAATTTATAAATTTATTTCTATATCGTTTTAATATACTTATAAAGTGCATTTTATCATTTAAAAAAAAAAATATCTCTGTCTGCTCCGAACCCACGTAGAAACAAGCGAGTTCTAGTAGGCCAGTAGGCATACTTCGTACAAACAGTATTGTCTTTTTACGAACGTGTACAAAAATACATATATATATCGTAAATAAGAGAATTTTTTATATATATCGTAAATTAAATTATATATAATATATGATATATATACTCAAGTAAGAGAATTTTTTATATACAGATAATATATTGATGTATTTCTTTAGTTTATCTTCTTCATTTTTTTTGGTTTTTTAGATAAAAAGTTCCGCATTCCTGGCATTGTATACCTATCAAATGACACATAATTTATACTTGAATGGGAAATTAGAATATTAAAAAAATCATTAAACATTAAACCCTTACAACTTTTCTACTCCCACGTTCTCTTTCG
>MDTB01047371.1_pt1 | contig 10611 bp, 7 predicted proteins | sample 811161 | NCBI WGS metagenome assembly MDTB01 (sample SAMN05326650, study PRJNA326480) | marine metagenome | isolation source: seawater | place: Mediterranean Sea | collected 2009
AAATTCTTATAAAAAAAGTCTGCGCCCTTGTAGCTCAGCTGGTAGAGCAATTGATTTGTAATCAATAGGTCCGCGGTTCGAGTCCGTGCGGGGGCACCACCATAGTGATACAACTAAAAAAATAAAATAGTTTCTTATAATTTAAACAACTTATATTTACTACCATACACAAACTCATTAAGTGATAAATTGATACTTTCGCCATTTGAGTAATAATGCAAAAGCTCTCTTAAACTTCTAAAATAAAATTTCTCTTCGTTGCTAATGTTTACCATTTGAAAATTTTTTTCTATGTACTCTTTCAATTCATTTATTTCAAAGTCATCGATGACAATGTAGCTGTATTCTTTTTTTAAATGGTCGAAAAATTTTTCATAATCCTTAATTTCAAAGAAACCATGATTAAAGACAACTAAATTCTCTTTTAATTTTTTATTTTCAACGAGATTAAACTTATCTAATTTTATTTTATCTATTTTTTTTTTTATCTCTTGATAGTTATCCTTTTGAAAATTTTTATTTCTAATTAAATTATTCTCATGTAACTCTAAGTAAAGTAAGTTATTTTTCAAACTCTTTCTTTGTAAATCATTGATAATATAAACTGTTTTAGCATTAAAAGAATTTTCCTCTTTAAATTTATAAAATGTATGATTTTTTGAGATTAGATGATCTATTTCATTTATAATTTTAATTTGATTAAAAATAAAAAAAACACTTATAAAAAAAAATAAACTTAGTAATAAATATTTATTATAATTCTTTATAAGTTCGTTTAAAATTATACAATTAAGGATTAATATTAAACAAATTATGCCAGCAAAGTATCTTAACTGTGGGATTACAAGTTCAGCTATAGAAAATAAAAAGATTGGCTCTAAAGCCAAGATCAATAATAAAATAAAAATATTTTTATTTTTGTTTTTTCTTAAAAATAAAAAAAGCGGGGTTAATATAATTAATAAAATTATACTTTTCTCAACGTTATAGATTATTTTAAAACTAAGTACTAATTCATTTACAAATCTTTGAAAAAAAAAAATTAAATTGAAACTTTTTGCGTTATTAAAATCGAATATATGTCCAAACATATAATCTGATGAAAAAATGGAGTCTATTATAGGGCCACAAAAAATAAAAATTAGTAAAAATGGTACTAAATTTTTAATTTTTTTGTATTTAAAATTTGTATAATGCAAAATAATTACCGCATATATAGATACAAATGCAGGCCAGTAATTTATTCCCCACCCAATAGCACCCAAAATACCAAAAAGGCAATAAGATTTAATATTGAACTTTTCTGGTTTAAAGAAATATTTTAAAAAAAAATAAATCTGAATTAAAAAAAATAATAAATAAAATGAATTTTTTCCATTAACAGTCGATATAGAAAAAGTTACTAATGAGGTTGAAAAAATAGCAAGAGATAAACTTATTAAATAAAGATTAATTTTTAATTTTCTTAAAATCAAAAATAATAAGTAGATTGAAATTGTTGTAATTGTTAAACTTACAATTCTTCCGTAGTGTACAAAAAGTTCAGGATTAAAAAAGATTTTAGATTTAATTTGGGAAAAATCCAAAGAATTAAAAAGAAATTCATTAAAAAAAACAAATTTTAGAATTAATAATAAATTAAATAACGGGGCATAAATTGGGTCAATTAGATCAGCTTTTATACCGGTAAAATAACTCAAATAAGAAAGCGTGCTTTTCATAAAAGCGCTTTCATCCGCATCTAGAAAAAATGGTAAACCAAAATTTAATTTATCTAAATTTATTAAAAAAAAACTTATTAAAACAAAGAAAATATAAAATTTGAAAATTAAATTTTTTAATTTATCTTCTATCATGTTCTAAATTTTGTCTGCTGAAGTTTAGTATTATTTCATTCCACAAATATTTTTCGTTCTCAGTTTTACCCGATAAATATTCATCATATTTTCTAATAAAGAAATCTTGGTTTAAGATTAAATTCATGTTCAAATTTTTTTTTATTAATGTTTTATCTTTTAAGATTGTTTTCAGATTGAAAGCAAATCCATGTTTTTTAATATCTTTTTCATGCTTCAAATATTTTGAAAAAATTTTTTTCATTAAACTTCTATTCTTAAAATAATTAAAATTTTTATTAGAACTTAGATCTAAAGAATAATTAAGCAAATTTTTCGACAGATATGGTGCACGGTTTTCGACTGAATTAATCATGCTTGAAAAATCAACTTTCATTAAAATAGTTGGTAAATAATATTTAATAAAATATATTTGAGCAAATTTCATTTTGTCATTATACTTGTCAAATAATTTTTTTAACATAGACAATGTCTTTTGTTTACGATGAAAATATTTATAAGAATCTTTTTCAGTAAAATTAGATATCCAGTAATTATTTATAAGATATACCTTGTTGTCTAAATATCTAAAAAAAAACTTAATCTTTTTTTTAAAACTCATGTAAGAGTCATCTACTTTGATATTTGAGAATGGTAATTTTAACATTCTAATTAGGAAATTTGGAATTATCTTTTTAAAAATTAAACTCAGATAATAACCTTTAAAAGCCTCGTAACCGAAAAAAATTTCATCCCCTCCATCCCCTGTAATTGAAACATTGGTATCCTTTTTGATAGAACTGAACAAATGATAGGTTGGAATAATTGAGGAGTCTCCAAAAGGGAAATATATATTTTTTTTTATCTTATAAAAACTTTTTAATATATCTTTTTTATTCAATATTTTTTTAATATTTTTATTTCTTTTGTCACCTAATACATGACGGGACTCATCAAATGATTTCTCCTTAAAACCTATTGTAAAACTTTTTAATTTTTTTTTATGATTAAGCATTAATTTTTTTAATAATTTAGAATCTAATCCGCTACTAAGCCCCAAAACAACTTCTTTATCTGCTACTAAAAATTTTTTTATATCTCTATCAAAAATCTCATTGATTTTTTTATCTTTTTTAAAAAAGGAATTATAATCTCCTCCATTTTCTAAAGACCAATATTTTTTTTTATATAAATTTTTATTAGAAAATAATATTTTTTCCCCAGGCATTACTTGAAAAACTTTTTTATAAAGAGTAAGAGGTGCAGGAAAATGACTAAATCTCAAATATAAGTTATAATTTTCTTTTGATAGTTTAAAATTATTTTTATATTTGAATAACCCATTTAATTGACTCGAAAAAATTAATTTACTTCCATCTTTATGGTAAAATAAAGGTTTTTGACCAACATAATCCCTAGATAAACACAACTCTCTTTTTTTAAAATCGTAAATAGCTGTAGCCCACATGCCATCTAAATAATTAAAACATTTATCTTTCCAATATTCATAGGAATTTACTAATACTTCAGTATCTGAATTTGTTTTGAAATTGAAATTTTTTTTTATTAGAAAATTTTTGATTTCTTTAAAGTTGTAAATAGCTCCATTAAAAACAGTCAAATACCTTTTTGAATTTGAAAACATCGGTTGTGAACCTTTTTTTTTATCAATAACAGCCAATCTGTTCATACCAATAGATATTTTGTGTTTTGTGTTGATAAAAAATTTTTGAGAGTCGGGGCCCCTATATAGCTGGCAGTCAGACATCTTTTTTAATATTTTATGATTTACTTCTCCTATAATTCCAATAATTGCACACATACAAAAATATATTATATAATTTAAATTTGTACTATAAACTAGATATTAATGAAGTTTTCAATAGTTATACCTTTATATAATGAAGCTGAAAATATTTCTCAGCTTAATACTGAACTTTTATCAGCATTAAAAGAATCAAAAAATGATAACAATGAATTTGAAATAATTTATGTCGAAGATGGTTCAACAGATAATACTTTGGAAAACCTTAAAAAATTAAAAAATGATATTAATACAATTATTATTAAGAATAATTTAAATTTAGCACAATCGAAATCCATTCTTAATGGAATTGAAGTTTCAAATTATGATAATATAATTTTATTAGATGGTGATCTTCAAAATGATCCTAAAGATATTATTAAAATGATAGAAATTTATAAAAAAAAAGAAAATATTTTAGTCCATGGATTTAGAAAAAATAGGAATGATCCTTATTTAACCAAGATTTTACCTAGCAAAATCGCTAATTACATAGTAAGAAAATTTACAAATTCAAAAATATTAGATCACGGATGCTCACTTAAGATTTTTGATAAAAGATTGATAGATCTAAATGATTTTTTTGGTGATTTTCATAGACTGTTTGCAGCTCAAATGAATAAAGATATTCAAGTAATGGAAATGGAAGTAAATCATCGACCAAGACAAAAAGGGAATAGTAATTATGGGTTTGAGAGAGTTTTTAGGGTTCTAATTGATTTAATATTTATGAGTTTTTTTAAAAAAGAGAGGTCATCTTTTTACACTTTAGGAATTTTAGGTCTTTTCTCATTTTTTTTTTCATTTCTATCTTTAATTTATATGTTCTACTTAAAGATATTTGAGAATATGTCCTTTGTTGATACGCCTCTTCCCATAGTATTTATTTTTTTTACTTTGAGTGGTTTCATCTTTTTTTCTTTAAATTTAGTTTTAGAAAAGATGAGAAATATTTTAAAAGATGACATTAACAAAGTCAAAAGTTATAAAATCATAAACTAATCTATGAAAATTGATCACAAAGAAAGCTATAGGGATTTTGGAGAGCAGTTTTTAACTGACAAAGATATTGGTGGTTATTGGGGAAGTGTTGAATTATTAAAAAGGATAGTCCATCCTTTTGATTTAAATTTAATAAAAAATAGAAAGGTTCTAGATATTGGTATTGGAAGTGGTCGTATTTCAAATAACTTATTGAAATATAATCCGTCAAAACTTGTCGCTGTTGAACCTTCAAATGCAATTAAAGTAGCTCAAGAAAATATTAAATCCGATAAAATAGAATTTTTAAATATAAAAGGACAAGATGTTAATTTTAAAAATGAGTTTGACTATATTTTTGCATTATGTGTAATTCATCATATTCCTGAATACAAAGAAGTTTTAAAGAGAATGCAAAAATCTCTGAAAACAGATGGAAGGTTTGTTGCTTGGGTTTATGGAAAGGAAGGAATGGAATTATATATCTTGATGCTTAAAAACTTAAGGCGGATTACAAGTATAATGCCTGATTTTATGTTAAGAGTCTTTTCACAATTTCTTGCAGCTCTTACCTATCCTTATGGTTTTCTTTGTAAATTTTTACCACTTCCTCTAAAAAAATATTTTGTAACTATGTTTAACAAATTTTCATTTAAACATAAAAGCTATGTTATTTTTGATCAATTTAATCCCTCGTTTTATAAATATTTTTCAAAAGAAGAATTAACAAATGAATTAAATGAAGCTGGTTTTAAAGTTGAAAGTTTAGTTAATACTGTTGGTCATCAATATACGGTTGTTTGTTCAAAAAAAGATTAATCTAGTTTTTGATAGTAATTACAAATTAAATATTGTAGAAGAAATCAATTAAACAATATTCAAAGCTATATGTGTGGTATTTCCGGTATAATTTCTTTAGGAAGTGAACTCAATGATGTTGACTACTCAACTGTCAAAAGGATGAGTGACTCTATAAGTCATAGAGGTCCAGATCAGCAAAAAATTCAAAAGTTTAATAAAATTATTTTAGCAAATAACAGATTAAAAATAATGGACTTGAACGATAGGTCATCGTTACCAATGTCATCCGACGACAACTCTATCTGGATTTGTTATAACGGTGAAGTATCAAACTTTCTTGAACTTAAAAAAAAATATAAACTATCAGAAAAATATAATTTTAAAGGTACCTCAGATACTGAAGTGATGATCTATTTATATAAAGAGTTGGGTATATCATTCATTAACAAATTATCAGGTATGTTTGCATTTTGCTTAGTTGACTTAAAAAAAAAGAAAACATGGTTGGTAAGAGATTTTTTTGGTATCATTCCCCTATTCTACAGAATAAAGGAAGATAAGGTTTATTTTGCCTCAGAAATTAAAGCTTTTTACGAAATAAATTCACTTGATAAGTCTTTGGACTATCATTCTATATATCATTTTTTCACCCTTGCCTATATACCCGGTAAAAATACTCCATTTAAAGAAATTCAAGAAATGAGGGGTGGCCAATTAATAGAAATTGATAATGAAAGAAATTCTTATCAAATAAAAAAATATTATAATGTTCAATATCCTATTGATCACTCAATTTCTGAAAAAGAAGCTGCAAAGAATGCCTATGAATTAATGTTAGACTCGGTAAGAAGAAATATACAAAGTGATGCGCCAATAGGTACAACCCTTTCTGGGGGAATAGATACGAGCTCCATAACATGCTTAATTAAAGATTTAGGAAAAAGTAAAAATTTTCATACTTACTCACTTAAAATGGGTGAAAAAAGTTTTGATGAATCCAAATATCAAAGATTGATTGCTGATTTTTGTCAAACTAATCATCACGAAATTTTAGTAAATCAGGAGGATGTTATAAATTCTATTTATACACACATGGCGCATATAGATGAACCTAATGGAAATGGTGCAGCAATTCCAAGTTTTATTTTGGCAAAAGAAGCTAAAAAAGAAGTATCTGTTTTATTAAATGGTGAAGGTGGAGATGAAACATTTAGCGCTTACTCCATCTATGGAGCTTATAGAGCAAAAAATTTATACACAAAATTTGCACCTAAAACCCTTCGAAAATTGATTTATAATTTAGTTCATAAATTACCTGCATCCTATAAAAAATTAAGTCTAGATTTTCAACTTAAAAGATTCACTGAAGGAGCTGAGTTACATCCTGCAGCAGCTCATATCTATTGGAGACACGTTTTAACTGACGAAGAAAAAGAAGATACAATACTTAACAGACAAGGTTATGTAAAAACTGAAAAAGTAATGATAGATCTTTTTGAAAATTTAGATTACTCAGACGATTTTAATAAGATAAATTTTTTGGATGTTGAGCATTTTTTCATAGATGACCTTTTAGTAAAAAATGATAGAATGTTTTTGGCAAATGCTGTGGAGTCCAGATTTCCTTTTATGGACAGGATCTTATTTGAGTATATGGCAAAAATTCCCCCTAATATGAGAATGAAAGGTATTACAAAAAGAAGATATATAGAAAAACTTGCTATGAAAAATTCAGTTCCAAAAGAAATTTTACAAAGAGGTAATTTTGGATTAGAGATGCCACATTCGATTTGGTTTTTTGATAATTTTAAACCCCTTCTTAAAAAATATTTAAGTGAAGAGATGATCAAAAAAACCGAATATTTAAGTTACGAAAAGGTTGAAAAAATATTACAAATGCATTTTTCAAAAAAAAAGGATTATGGTAGAGCACTTTGGTGCATATTAATGTATCAGATGTGGCACGAGATGTTTATTGAAAAAAATAACTACAAAAATTATCTTGTTAGGTGAGCAAAAAATATTCAATATTAATTTCTTTTTTTATTAGTCTATTATTTCTTTATTTATCAGTTAAGGACATCAAGCTTATAGATTTATTTAATCAGCATATAAAAATTGATTATCCATATCTTCTTTTGGCTTTATCAATTCTTTATTTGTCAATTTACATTAAGGCATATCGGTTAAAGATCTTACTGAAAAACTATAAACAATTTAAACTTAGCACATATACAAGACCTATTTTGATAAGACATTTTTTAAATGCAACTGTGCCAGGCAATTTAGGTGAATTTGCTAAACCATATATTTTAAAAGAATATCTAAAAAAAACTTACTTTGAATGTTTTTCAATTACAATAATTGAAAGATCATTTGATTTAATTGTTTTTGCTTTAATTTTTGGTATTGCCCTCTTTTTTAATCAAATTGATTTAGATTTAAGTTTTTTGATAATCTATATGTCTCTTTTTTTAATTGGGCTATTATTTTTTTTTTTAATTATTAAAAGTAAAATCATATCAAAATTTTTTAATTTTGATTTTGTCAAACATTTAAGAAATGGTGCTTCTTCAGCTCTAAATGACAAATATCAAATTTTAAACACATCATTTTTAACTCTTTTTTTATGGTTTGTTTTAATAACAGCAGATTTTTTTTTATTTTTTAGCTTTGATATCTTAAATAGTGTTTTGAATATTCCTAATATAATTTTTTTATCAGGTCTAATTTTCATCGCTCAATTAGTACCATCTGCCCCTTCATCAATTGGTGTTTTTAACTATCTAGTAATTGAAGCTTTGGAATTTTTTTTTAGAATAAATAATGTAGAATTTGATATAATGGCTAAAGCTCAGATAACTTCTATTTCTTTTATTGTTCTGCTTGTATCTATTCTTCCTGACATAACATGGGGCTTTGCTGTTTTTGTAAAGGAAACTTCTGTAAAACTTAAAGATTTAAAACTATTTAGTAAAAAGTTATAGATTATTTAACCTTATCTTTATTGAATTTTAAACCAATTTTTTTCATAAATTTTTTTTCCAAAAAACTTTGCACCCTCATAAGTGTAATGACTTGGATCATGATGAGTCTTGTATCCATCGTCAGTTATGCCATAACAAATTTTATCTTTAATATTACATTCAAAGTCTTGTTTGTTAAGAAACTTAATATTGTGTTTTTTTGATATATTCTTTAAATAGGCATTAACTTCATCCAATTGAGTATCCCATTTATTAAAATAATGTGCTCTATTAATTCCAGTTATATCCTCATTAGATAAGTCTTTATCAATAAATTTTTGACCCCATTTATATTTTAATAAATAATAATCGAATAACGTATTGTAATAAAAATGCTTATATCTTACTGAAAAGTAATGATTTGCATTCGAAGTTAAAATAATTTTTTTGTTCTTTTTATATAAATCTATAAATAAGTCTAAATTTTTAAGTGATCTACAATTTGTAAAATCTCTACATCTAAAAAAATCAAATGAAATTAAGATGATATCTGAGTTCTTGAAACTTTTACTTTTTTCAAAATCTAACAAATCTTGAGATTTTTTGTCTTCGCTAAAATTAGTATTACTGTAACGCCAAAAAAATTGAGATAGGTATGTTAGAAACTCAAATTCGTTAAAAAGATCTTTGTTTAACATAAAAGTATTGAGCAAATCTAGTGCATGACTATCCCCTATGACTAATACTTTTACTTTATCATCGTGAACAAAATTTTGGTTATTAATTTTTTTGTCATTAAAAACTGCAATATCTCTCCAAGCTTCATCTGATAATTCAAAGTTATCAATGTTGTTTTTCACATAAATATCTGAAAATCTATCTTTGAGACCATCTTTATTAATGACTAATGCGCTTAAAGGAACAATTATTGAGGCTACTAATATTAAAGATATTAATACACTTTTAAATTTATAATTTTTATTTCTGGCGGGCCGTTCTATCAAATAATATGAAAATATTGAAAATAAAAAAACTGCTAAACCAAGCATTAATTTTTTGGTTATATCTTCATTAGTAAAATCTGCGATCCTGCTAAATGCAAAAAAAGGATAATGCCAAAGATAAAGTGAATAAGATATCAGCCCAACCCCTACAAAAAGTTTTGTTGAAAGGATTTTTGTAACTATTTCATCCTTATTTGAAAACCAAATAATTAAGCAAACACCAATAATAGGTGGTAACGTTTTAAAAGATGGGTGATTTGTATGATAGTCAGAAAGCAATATATATTGTGCAATTAAAATTAATCCAATGCTAGGAAGAACTAAGTTTAGTATTTTATATCTTGTTTCGCGACCCTTAGTCAATTCTAAGTATGCTAAAATAGATCCAGCAACAATTTCCCACACCCTGGTAGGTAAAATATAAAAATTTAAATAGGGAGCATAACTGCTTAGCCAGTTAGCTAAAATTAAGCTACTAAAAAAACCTAAAATTAAAATATAAAATAAATATCTTTTTAAATATTTAAATATAAATAATAAAACTATTGGAAATAAAATATAATATTGTTCCTCTACAGATAATGACCAAGTGTGTAGTAAAGGAATTAATTGAGCACTTTCAGCGCCATATTGTGTTTCCGTAAAATGAAAAAAAAAATTTGAACTGAAGCCTAGAGAATAAAGTACAGATTTTGAAAAATTTACAAAACTGCTTGGTAAAAGATATATCCATGCAAAAATAAATGAAACTAACATTACAAACAATAACGCTGGTAGTATTCTTCTTACTCTTCTTTCATAAAAATGTTTAAAGGAAAAAGAACCAGTAGTAAGTAATTCTTTTAAAATAATTGAAGTAATTAAATAACCAGAGATGACAAAAAAAATATCAACCCCTATAAAACCACCTTTAAAAGGTTGGTGACCATCTATTATTATTTGAGCATGATATAGAATTACACTGACAACAGCTATTGATCGTAATCCATCTATCTCTGGTCGGTAATTAATTTTCATCACATTTCTGATTTAACAAATTATTGAACTAATATTTTTATTGGATTTTTTTAACATCTTTTATTAGCTTGTCTCTTTTCTTATTTGCTCTAACTTAATTTTTTTTTGTAAACTTCTATTCATATCATAAAGTAAATTAAACTTTAATTTTTTATGTGTTTTAATCTTTATTATCTTTGCATTTCTTACTTCAATATTATCTG
>MDTB01172870.1_pt1 | contig 10611 bp, 4 predicted proteins | sample 811161 | NCBI WGS metagenome assembly MDTB01 (sample SAMN05326650, study PRJNA326480) | marine metagenome | isolation source: seawater | place: Mediterranean Sea | collected 2009
AGAGTTTTCAACAAATTCAAAACCTGCCTCATATGCCTGCGATACAATAGATTTGTAAAACGGATCTGACATTTGTATGACAGCAATGGTCTCTTTTTCGAATGATAGCTCGTACCATTTGCTATCTTTATTTGGACTATATTTCGTTGAACTTTTTAAATCTCCAATATTGACATAATCATTAACAACCTTTCCTGAAACTAGAGACAAATTGATTAATTCTTCTTCTTCGCTAGATTTAAAAGTATTATCTAGACCTGAATAGTTTCTGAATAGCCCAAATAGAAATAGTGAACATATATAAATTTCTTCACTAACTTTTTTATTGTCATGTAGGTCAATGATGTCTAGAAACTCTCTCTTACCAACTTGAGTCATAAGAAGAATAAGTGAAGACCTAATTATGCTTCTGTCGCTTCCAATAAAAATATCCTCAGCAATAACTTTTTTACCTGAATTTACATCTTCAGCAAAGTTTATAAAATTTTCAATTTCAGTATTTTCTTCTTTTGTAAACAATGATCCTGGAATACTATCAATAATTTCTTCAATTAATAAGCTGTCGAAATTAATACCCTGAAATGCTTCAGTTGAGAGATTTAAGATAGTAGCTTTAAAAATTTTTAAATCAAGAGAGTCATCAGAATTAATCGATGAAACACCTTTATTAATAACGTCTATTAAATCGAAACCAAAAATAGTTTCAATTAACTCATTATTATTTTTGTTTACAATATCCTGAACTAAATCAGTATATATTTTTGTCTTTTCAATTGATTTTTCTTTATTTGCTAAATAAATTAATACTTGAATACCTCCTATTATCGAATCAATCACATTGATTTGACTTATTGGAATAGTTGGTTCATCTATATTTTCATAAATATTATTTTTATAGCTGCTAAAAAAATTCTCTGATATTTCAAGTTTATTGTTGCAAAGCTTATGTTTGTCAAAGTTTCCAAATGGAATATCCATAAAATTATCCCTATCATCTGAAGTTTTAAAATGAATTGTTTTCATAAAATATAATGGTATGAAAGGCATTAAAAAAAACTTATTCCCATAAAGCTCCTGACTTCCAACATTAATTTTGTTAAAGAAATCAATTACAGAGCTTTTAATTTCAATAATCACTGGCCAGGCATTATCTGTTTTTTTAAATTGATCAGAATACCCTGCATCAGAAGGAGAAAAGCTTTCAAAAGCATAAATGAAATTTGTATTTGATAAATTCTCAAGTTTGAAGCATTTTGAAGAAGCTGATTTTGGAAGAATAATTCCTGCAGCCAAATAATTGGTTAAATTATTTGTATTTGTAATGACAAAAAGTGATTTGTTCTTTTTAATGGTCTTAGAATTCTTCATATTTTATTTGAATTGATCCATCGTCATTTTTTTCATTCATATATTTTACACCAGGTGTTTCATCTGCAGTGTTTGGATGAATTATATTTAAGGTAACTTTAGATAAAAGCGATGATTTTAATAAAAAGTCTGTCATCTTCTCTTCATTCAAATCATCATCCGTAAGATCTTCAAGGCCAAGTAAAACAACTTTTTCTTTCCAGTTTATTTGAGAATCAGTATTTAAGATGCTTATTTCTCTCTGTTTGTTTTTAGCTTTAAACTGAATCTTATAATCTGAGTGCGCAACCATAGTAATATATCCAATATTGGCGACGAAAAATCTTGAAAATAGCTTAAAAACTTTCTTAATATCTCTCTTTAATGTTACAACTTGAGTTTTAGTGCCTTTATTTTGCTCTATTTGATTTTTAACAATTTGAATTATTTTTCTATATGCGGCCTGGTTACCACTAACCATATTAAATTCCAATTTTGAGGGTATATCTTCAGAATTTTTTTTTGTAATGCTTACTTTATTTTTTTCTTTATGAAGTTTTTCCCATCTTGCTCTAATTCTATTTTGTTCATCATATGTTATTAAACTTCCTTTTTTCATCATCTTGTTTAATTTCGCACGATTCCCTCCAACATTTGGAGAATTTTTTTGGGTAAATTCAGCAATTTCTTTCATTAAGGCTTTTTCTTCTTTTTTCTTTTCTTCTTTTCTTTTCTTTTCTTTTTTAATTGCTGCATCAGATAATTTATTTGCTTGTATCTTTTGTTTATTTTTTAGGTATTGTAATAATATCTCTTTATCTGAAAATGAAATTTCATCATCAAATTTTTTATGAGGTATGCCAGCTTTTTCTAAATGCTCTAGAAGGGCCTTTGTAGTTATTTGTAAATCTCTCGCAAATTCACCTATTGTTAATTTTTTCTTATTAATTGGATTATTTGAATCCATTTCTTTTTTTGGCTGAGAAATAGTTTGTAACTCTGGAGTAGATGCAGTTTCATCCTGAACAAAGCCATCTTCAACTACAATTTTATCCCTAAGTTCATCTATATTATTAAACCCAATAGTGAGAGGGTCTCCTTTGTAGTCTTTAACCCTTAAGGGTTTGCATAAAATATCTGGTATCTTAAAATCTTCACTTTTTTTAACATTTGAACCAAGAAAAAGATAATCTCTTGCTCTATGAAATATTACGTATAAAGTCATCGATTGATCGAATCCATCATCCTGGTAATCAACTTGGTTTAGATAAGGGACGAAAACACAATCAAATTCTAAGCCCTTACTGCTTTGTTGGGTTAAAACAGTAATTGTATTTGTAGCATCAAAGTCAAGTTCAAGATCATTAAGTTCACGAAATTCTTTTTTTGGTCTACTTACTCGATATTGGACTTTTATCTTGTCCAACTTTCTTGACGTGACTTCATGTTTTAAAAGTATTCCTAGTTTCTCTGTTCTATAGGCTGAAGATTTCTGAGGAATTATTATGCCAATTGTTTTTGTTGGATTATTTTTTTTAAAATTTAAAATTCTTTCTATTAATATGTCACTATTTCTGTCTTGATGAAAAAATAATGTAGGTTTGATTCCAGCTCTGCATTGATCTGAGTTAGGTATTTCAGTCTGGTTACCAACATAAAAATGTTTTGCAAATTCAGCAATTTCAAATGTGTTTCTATAATTCCTTGTTAATTTTTCTTCTGCAAATGCATCAAAACATTCAGGAACCGTGCCTAATCCTTTTCGAATATCATCAATATTGCTATTAGCTTCAATATGCAATCTTTGATTTTCATCAGCCATTACTGACGGAGCAAATAAAACTCCTTTTAAGTGAAGTTTAGACCATAACAACGATAGTATCTCCCATAAAATTGGTGGAAAATCTTGCCCTTCATCAATAACCACTTGAGATGGAAAGACCTTTTTCAATTCATCTAAGTTTAAATATCGTTTTATATCTTGATGAATTCTATTCCATGGAAATTCATAATTTCCTTCACCATCATTCATATCTTTCCAAGAAATATTAAATTTCTTTTTTAAATATGAGTCCATAGTTAAGACTTCTATTTTTTTTGTATTAGATTTTGTAAAATCTTTAAGAGCATTGTTATACATAAGAAGGCTTGTGGAGTAATCTTTATGTTCTATTATTCTTTGGCCGCGCATTATTGCCATTACTGTTTTACCAGTTCCTGGAGGGCCTGTTATCAAAAGAGCCTTTTCTAGATGTTCTGAATATATTTTTTGTTGTTCCCTAGATAAATCAGCACTTGATGGAAAATTTCTCATTGATCAAAATATCCTTTTAGATTTTCACTTTTAGAACCTATTAGTAATCCTCTATCAAGTAAGGCATTCATATTTGCACAAGATGTTTCTGAGATTAAAGAACAAGCATGACATGCAGCTTTATTAAGTCCTCTTGTTCCAGGAGAGCCTATTTCAATGCATGTAGGATCGGCTGAACACCAACCTGCAGTATCTAACATGGATCTTATTGAATCAGCCAACCTCTTTTCATCACTCATTCTAACTAAACCACCTAAAGAACCCTCAGAGTCAGCATCAGCTGTATAAATTAAGACGCCACACATTCCTTTTAAATCATTCACATACAATCTTTCTTTTATTGATGCAGCTTGATAGCCAGACTGAAAACAAAGTTGTTTAATCAGAAGATGAGAAAATGTATGCACAAGAACAAATTTTGCGCTTGGAAATGGTAAGTATTCAGCATTTTGTTGTCTTTGTTGCATTTCTGACAATCTTGAATGAATCTCATCTCCAAATTTTTGTTGCCATTTTTCGACTGAATTTATATTAAATTGTATAAAAAAACCTTCTCCAAAAACCTCGTATCCAGGTAAGAATGGCAACCGTTTGTCAGACGAATTCACTGAGTGAAACTTGGCATTAAAAAAGCGGGTATAGCCTTTCAATACTCTAACTTCTCTTAATTTTTTTATCTGAGTGACTGATTCAATATATGAACTTAAGCTACTATCAGTAATATTATATTTTTTACCATCATAATTTTTGTAAATCTGATGACCATCAGTATTTAGCATCTCAAATTCATCTATCTTTAAATTTTCATCACTAACATCTTGAAGATTTATATCTGGCAGTCTTTCATCAATATCATTTTTTGATAAATAATCTTTAATATCTTGGACAGAAATCTTGTCTACTTCATCAGGTTTATCTTCATTGAGTATCTCGCAATACTGTAAATATAATTTTTCTCTTGCATCATCAGAGATATCATCCCCAAAAATTTCTAAACTACTTTTAAGTCTTTCAATTTCTTCATTTCCATCAAAAAAGTCATTAATTGAATTAATATCTTCAGTTTCCCATTGAGATCCACTTAGATCTAAACCACCGACTATTTGTGGTTGATACAAAGAAGTTGCGCCTCTTAATTGGAAATTGTTATGTTGTGGATTTGTTTTTGGAGGATTAGGCATAGCAGCGCCTCCTTCCCAAGGTTGAATGCCTTTAGATGTTTGAACATATAAATCTTCTCTTATTTGATTCATATTTTTTTTGACATTGCAGGATTTGCATTTAATCTCAACTGAAGACAATCCACCACCTTTTCCTTTAATAGTGTTAATTTCAAGATTTTTTTTATCCGTACAAGAATTTGACTGCGTATTTACATGAAGAACATATGGCCAGTCAATGTCGTCTAAGAAACCATCTTCTGGAGCAAAAATATACCTAATAGGAGACAAGTTTTTACTTGAAGCACCACATGCATGACATGTAATTTTTGTGTAATCCTGTTCATATCTTTTATCAGAATATTTTTTAAGTGCTTTACATTTTCTGCATTCAAGCCATTGAGGAAATCTGTGGTAGGGAACTGAAAGCGTTGTAGGAGCATTACCGTAAAGCTCAGAAGGTGCAGAGGGTGGCTCCAATACAAAATTAATTCCTAATAATTTTTCTAATCTCGGAATCTTGTCCAATCGATATTTTTTGTTTTTGGTGATTTTAGAACTCCATGTTGATATGTCTTTACCAATCAAACTTTGATTATCAATATCTACAATTGCTCCAACGCCAAAACCTGTTATTAATTGTGATTTTCTTAACTTTAACGCTGAAAAGGTCATTATTCTATGGTTATACCAACCTCACTATCAACATTTCTCATGCTAGATAAAATATCCCATAAAGCCTCATTTTTTGTATCCCCATAATCCTTTGTCAAAAACTTAACATCTTTTGCTGATTTAGAAAATTTTGCATGATAATTTACTCTGTTGTTTTTCAAAATGAAGTTCTCCCACTCCTCTACATAGCTTTTGATATATTTTTCTATATTCACCTTTTCTGAGGGATCAGCTTTTAAAAGCCTTTCTTTAAAACTATCAATTATTTGTATAGCTAAATTATTGTCAGTGTATTCAAAATTTATTGCATCACTATTTTGACCTAATTCTAGAATATGCTTGGCTAGCATTACCAGACAGGTTGGTAGAGTTCTCTTAAGGGCAGGTTCTGCGGATGGAGTGACACTAGTAGGCTCTATGAATCTATTTACAGAGTTTATATATCCATTAAATTGTTCATAGTGAGACCTGTCTCTAGGATTTGTAGCAATGTAGTTAACAATCACTAATCCTTTATTATCTCCTCTACCAACTCTCGAAGTGGCTTGAATAAATTCAGCACTTGTTTTTGGCTGGCCGGTAACTTGCATTAAAGCTAATCTTTGAATATCAATTCCAACTTGAATAATATTAGTAACTGATAGAACATCAATTGCATCCTGATCACCTCTCTTGAGATCTAATCTTTTTCTAGTCTCAAATAACTCGTCAGGAACATCTGATGATAATTCTGCAATGCCATTTTCTTCATAAATTCTTGGCGCATTATTATTTTTTTCTCTTTGATTGTTTCCAGAAGCTATCTGTTTAATTCTTTCTGGAATATCTTGTGCTGCCAAAGTTTTTGTTTTTGATTTTTCATTTCTAGAGTTGTGATATATAACCAAGGTATGGTATCCATCAAGATCTTTATGAGGTGCAGAAATCTCCTCAACTGATTGAGAAAGTGCTGCTGCAATCCTAACAGTGGTTGTAACGGCAGTGTGACCTTGAGACATTACTCCAACGTATAATCTTCCTTCGTCATTTTCATCGATTTTTGAAAAAAATCTATCAGCATGAGTAATGCCAGAAGGTGGGAAGGTTTCAACGTTCCTTGCATAAAGTTTCTTTATTTGGTTTGCAGCACCTCGAATTGTTGCAGTTGCTGCCATGTATTTCGGCTTAACGCCCCAAAAACTTAACATCGTATCTAAAGCTGCTTCAATACCACCAGTAATGGTACCCAAAGGACCAGAAATTAAATGTAACTCATCTTGGATGATTAAATTAACAGATTTTTGAGTCTCCTTATTAAAAAGTAAATTTCCAGATTTAAATTTATGTGCCAAACGTACAAATTTGTCTACAGTGCCAAGTATAAATGTAGGAGGGTTATCATATATAGCCTCGTCAACTACTTGGATTGGCAATCTTTCATGAAATTCACAACTATCTGATGGACAGTTAATACTAAAATGATTGTCATAACCCACAAAACCATAATTTTTTTCATCTGAACGTTTTTCAGGCACTAAGTTTGTATTACACCATGGACATACAGCTATACTAAAGGGCGATTCACAATCTGGATTCGGCTTTTTTTTCAGTTCTCTTAATATCTCTGTTGATCCTGGTGACTTTGGCCCTTTAGATTCGTAGTCATTTGGACTAATTCCACCGCCAATCCAAAGACCTATTCCAATCTCGTTTCTACCAAAAATATTCTCGTTCTCTCTTCTAATTTTTTCACAGGCAATAATCATTCTAGAGGTTCTGATAAATTGATCTTGAGTCAAAAGCCTTAAGGTATATCTCATAATAATTTCAACACCACTTGACTCAGGATTCATTATTTTGTTGAAGAAAATTAAAAAAGCTGAAACAAAAAGATAAGCTTCAGTTTTTCCTCCACCCGTAGAAAACCAAATTAGATCTACTGTTTCTCTGTCTTTATCATCATTTATAACAGTTGATTTACATGTCATTAAAAAATAAGCAAGCTGAAAAGGGCGCCATTCAAATTTTTTGTAGTTAGAACCAAAAATTCTTGTCAAATCAGAGTAATCTATATTATTGAAATCGCTAACAAAATTATGATTTCTTTTGAAGAATTTATAGTTAAGGTCATCTGCATTAATAATTTTTTGATAATAACGTTGATGAACCATTTGCATGAGCATGGCTTTGTTTGCAAATTGAAAAGCTGATAAAGCTGACGAATTTTTTTCAAGAAAATCAATACCAGAACTAATTCTTTCCAGAGTTTTACCAAGTTTATTTATTAATTTATCTATTGCTTTCTCATGTGTCTCAGTAACAACAAATGATAAAGAGTCTGATGAATTTTTTTTAAGTTTAGTTAATTCGTTAATTGTTTTTCTAACCCAATTATCATATGGCTTTGTAAACTTTTTCAGTTCAGAGATTATATTTTTTTCATTTTGTGGATTAGCAAGGAACTCCATATCAATAGATTTAGAATTCTTATATTCGTCTAAAGTACTTTTTGAACCTTTGGTTATCCCTGTTGGTATAAAATCTAATGAGACAATATTCTCAGCAGAGTCTTTTTTATCTCGCCATTTAACAGAACATGCATGACCAATACCGTATATATGCTCGTCTTTATAAAGTATCTGTTGCTCCTCTTCTTCACCATCATTTGTTGATCTGAAAACCTTAGGATAAGGAAGTATTTTTCCGTTAGTAATCCATGAATCCATTGAAACCCTGGTTAAGATATCTGATTGATTAACCCTGCCTCTTTTTTCCTTTCTTTTATTATTAATCATTGTGATTCTTACGAGTTTATTGTTGCCTGATTTGAAAACCCTTATATCAATTTTTGCTCTATCATTAAAAATATTTATTTCATGATCCTTAAGCTCAACAATTAGATGCTCTTCATCAATATCTTTTCTTGACCAATATTTTTCTTTTTCATCTTCAATATCAGTTTTTCTTTCATCTTTTATATAAAAACATGCAGAACATCTAATATTAATTTTATTTATACTTTCTGGGACATTAATACTCATTCCAACTACTGCAGTAAGATAGGTGAAGGACAAGCTCAATGGGTCAATGCTTGTATCGATAACCGTAGAATCTCTTGAATAGTTCTCAGAATCAACAATCGCATCCTGAGGAAATAACATACCTGTTACAAGATGTTGATATGGCCTATAGTCCTTAATGAAATCAAGTTGGTGAGGTTCTCCTATCGGAGGACCCATAAATTGATTTTCAAGATAATTAAGTATTTCCTCTCTTAACATAAATTAAATATCTACTTTTTCATTTCTTATAATTATTGCGGCTGTTTTTGTTCTTGTTAGCCCAGTATAAAATAAATTTTTTAATCTATCTTTATCAATATCAGAATAGACATCAATTAAGATAACGAATCTTACCTCCTGACCCTTAAAACCCAGTACATCAAAAAATTTAACTTCTGTCATATCTACAAATGCTTCGTTGAATGGCGCTAAATTGTAATAACTTTCTTGAATATCATTTACACAACTAGAATTTTCATCTGCCATAGTAATTACAGCAATATCTTTAGGAGGAATATTTTCATCTATAAGATTAGTAATTGCTTCCACCAATGCCTTGGCATGCTTTTCCTTATCATCATTTTTAATTTTTATGTGTTTTGTAGGTTCAGAATAACCATCAACTTTTGTAATTAATTCTGTACCAGCAATTTTGTTAGTTTCTTTAATAATCTCTATCGGATTTCTGCAATTTTTCACTAAAGGTACTTCAACAAAAGGATAGTCTTTAAAATATTTATTAAAAGCATCTGGATCATAATCAGGGTAAAGATTACTTTGATTATTCTCATCCATAAACCAATAAATTTTGGATTGATCAATAGGATGTTCTAAAAGATTTTCAAATTTTTCAAGACATTCATATGTCATCAAATCCTGTCCTTCATCAACTATGATACATTCATACTTTTTAAGTGAAGAGTAACCTTCATCAATAGAAATTACATCAGCACCGCATCCACCAATCAAATCAACTATATAATTTTTAAAGAACTTATTTCTAACTAAAAAACATGTTGATAATCCATTATGAAAACTTTTTTTTGCCATCTCAATTGCAATAAGAGTTTTTCCTGATCCAGCTGAGCCACTGCATAAAACTCTGGGATTTCTATCAAAAATGCACAAAACATCCATTTGATCTTGTGTGGCTTTATATATAAATTTCTCACTTTCATTTGATGTAGCTAGAAGAGGCCTGATGCCCACAATTCTTCGTCTTAAATATTTATGAACTTTAAGAAGTTCCTCATCTGAAAGATCTCTTGTATTTTTATATGAATCTTGACTTTTAAATTCTTTAAAAACCTTCTTAACGAAATTTTTTAGCCAGAATTTATCATCATGATAATCCTCAATATCAAGAATTAATTGTGGTTCATCAGTGAATCCAGGTTCTATATTATTTTTATCCCATTCACAATCAGGCATGATGACGCAATGTGCAATACATGGATTAATATTTAGATCAGTTCGAATAGCTTTTTGAATTGCTTTTTTATTTCCAGCTACTTGCTGAATTGGGCCACCAGGATACCTATCTATTTCACCTTTTCTATTTTCGTACTCAAACATGCCATTGACATATCTAACTCTGCCGCCTTTTACCTCTATACAACAAATTCCCTTTCTTGTAATGATAATAAAATCAGTTTCTGAGAATTCTTTCTTTTCATGTTTTGGTACATGTAGTGACCAAAGTGCAATTTCGTGATTAGATGATGATAATTCAATTTCTTTTAATTTTTCTCTTACTTTATTTTCAGCAGGGCTATTTCCACCATAGCTAGGTTCAATTTTCATAATTAACTTAATATAAATTAAATACGTATAAAATTAAACTGCATTTATTAATTCAAAATATTTTTTAAATAATAATTGACTGTATAAATGGTTAAAAGGTTGGGATTAAATCAACTACTCATTTTTTGTCTCTATAAATCTTAAATAATTTGCTTAATATTTAAAGAAATATTGCTTCAAATTAATAATACTGTATATTTATACATACATAAATTTTTCATAAATTTATTCAAATTACGAGGAAAGAATGATTTTTTTTAACAAGAATACA
>MDTB01221960.1_pt1 | contig 10611 bp, 11 predicted proteins | sample 811161 | NCBI WGS metagenome assembly MDTB01 (sample SAMN05326650, study PRJNA326480) | marine metagenome | isolation source: seawater | place: Mediterranean Sea | collected 2009
CCGCTCGTTCTTGAGGTGAACTCGAGCCCCGGTCTTGAGGGGATTGAGGCCGCTTCAGGGGTCAACGTAGCTAGTAGGATAATTGCCAACGTAGTCAGACTCCATGATTCTGTGGAACAGACTCGCAACAATCAGGAAAACCATGGCTCTGAAAAGATCAATGAAGGAGCTGCAGGACAGGCTTGACGGCACGTCTCAAGACGTCCCTAAACGTCATCTTTGAAGATGAGGTTCAGAGAAGCATTCAATACCTCGGTGGCCGGCTTGGATGCGTCTTAAGGGACAGGGATGCACTGCCGCTTGCGGTTGGAGGCGAGAACATGAATTACCGTGAGGAGGAAAGAAGGGAGCAGACTTTTGTATCGAGATCCAATAGAGACTCCGTCTTACCAATTAGGCTCCAACGACTTTCAGCACTTCCTTGGTATGACTGCTGGGTCCAGCAATTGAGAATAGAGAAGAAGAGTAAGCACACTATTAGAGCGTACACACTATCCGCTAAGAAGTTCAGTCTAACCAACCTTCCCGGCGAGGATGAAAGAGCTTGGGACGATCTTTCTCAGATTTCTGTGAGTGAATTCCACCAAAGGGCCAATCCTGACAGCGGCAGGATGGATGCTTGGATGAATACTCTAGGGAGCCTAAATCCCTCGTCACTTAATGCCAGGATAGCGGCTACTTCACATCTGCTCAAGTGGCTGGGCTATGGGGTTCCTGATTGGATTCAGAGGCCCTCAAAGAGGAAGTCATTGCCTCGAACCTTGGGAAAGTCAGAGCTTTCCCGCCTGAGAGACTCATCAAATAACTCGGAAGACCCCCTATCCTCGCCGATTGTCACTATACTGCTTGATACTGGACTAAGGGTTTCGGAACTCTGCAGTCTGGACATAGAAGATATCGACTTGGATGACCTATCTGCATTGGTTATTGGAGGGAAGGGAGAGAAAGATCGTACAGTACTGTTCACGTCTGCTACCGTAAGGGCAGTGGAATCGTGGCTACCCATCAGGAAGTCGAGAGCAAGGCTCACAGGTACTGGTGATAAAGAGAGAGCACTTCTCCTGTCTAGTAGAGGTAGGAGGATGAACCCCCGCTCAGTTCAGAAACTAATCGATAGGTTGGCTGATGACTCTGACATTCCTCGTTCTAGGTTGAGCCCACATATACTCAGACACACATTTGCAACTGGATTACTAGAGAGAGGAGCTGACTTGGTTACCATCCAGAGATTACTAGGCCACTCTAGTATAGCTACCACTAGGGTATATCTAGAAATTGGAGACCAGACCCTTAGAGAAATCTATCATAGAGCCCAGAGAACCCCCCCAATGCCCCCACCTCCAACGGAGAGCGACAACTCGAATGAGGAAAGTGAGAATAAATATCAAGTAACGACTTGATTACAGTATCATCATTTCTTTGCCGGGTTTTTTTTGTTAGTCCGCTTGTTCACTGAATCGGGCCCCTTCCACTCTCTATCTGCCCCTGCCTCATTTCCTTGATGTCCTGGTATTGGGCAATACTTTCCAGACCTACATCGGCTACAGTTGTCCCGAGGGGGATGATCCACGACCTTCTGAAGACGACCATACTTCCTGCGGGGCACAAATCTACTGATATCAGGAGGGACTTAGCAATTACTGGGACAGCAACCTTGAACCTTAGGCCCCCTGGGATAATCCGTGAACCCTGAGCAGGCACTATTTCCGGACGCTTCTGAGTCAGTTTTGTTCGCCCAAGTTTTGGATGGAGATCCACGAATGAAGATTGATGGTGAAGGGTATCTCAGAGCAGAATCTTGGCCAGGAGGAGGGAGATCGGTATTTTTGGGCGATGTCACCAAAGCAGTATTGAGATTTCTGGGGCCTCATGACCCTCCACAGTTCTCATCCGAACCCGGTTATGACGAGCAAAGGTGGGAACTCACTTCCTCTTCTGGAGATGTCTCTGTAAAAATAACCAGTGACTCATATTGGGGATTCGGACTATTCGCTAAATGCTTCTACAATAAAATTGAGATACGCGGGCCTGTATCATTGAGGGCTAGGTGCATTCATGACGTCGTGGCTTCTTTGGGAAGGAATCCATGGGAGCCATTTTGGCTTGGTAAGTTTGAGAGAGTCACCGGTGTAAAATCTGAGGATCACCACAGAGATTGGATTAGCCTTGTAAGATGGGCCTCAGATGAAATGAGCTCGCAGATTAGAGATCTGGAAGAAAGAATAACTCACCTTTCCTCAAAGGGCGACCAAGAATCTCTAAGTAGGGCAAAAATGGCCCTTGAAGAAGCCACGGGGGCACTGATGGATAGAAACGCTCCAGCAGTAGAGAGGGCATTAGGACGAGCCAACACCGCTCTGATTGAGGCTGACCTAAGTTTAGAGGACCTATCATCAGAACATGCTTCAATCGGATTAAAGGTTCACAATGAGGGTAATAGTATGCCCTTCTTTGATCTGTCCGAGGAATAGTCCTAGAGTCCTATTGTTTCGCCTAGCCATGACAGGACGTTGTTATTTGCAAGATAAATAGTAATTGAAAATACGAAACAGGCTACATAAATCATGGTCTTAGAAATCTGTATCGCGTCCTCAGACTCCTCGTCGAAGTATCGAATTAAACCAGCAGCTTGCTGGATTCCACTGCCCTTCTTCTCCTTCGCCATTGAACCGCCGGACCTATCTACAGTATTTCAAGGCCGCTAAGGCCTCAATCAAGGCTCCAACGTCTCGATGAGAACACATCCACCATCTAGCTCAACAATCTTTGAAGCCGCGCTAACTGCAGTCTCCAGGCCAGCAGTCATCAAAATTTCTCTCCTCAATCCGACATCGCTCTGGAAAACTAGTCTATGACTAAGCATCTCAAGTACTTCATGATCCACGATTTGCCATACCCAATCTTCGCCTTCTATGGTAACCAATGCTTCGACAGGAGCTAAAGGCCCCTGATCTAGGCCATTTGACTGGGCTCTCTCGACCAGTTCAACTAGCTTTCTGGCTGACTTGCCCTGATCCATACTCACTCGTTCGCCTGCATTCCTAGAAATTCTTCTCCTTAGTGTCCTCATAGCATCCCATCTGCGGCAACGCCGCGATAAACGAGCTCCTCATCTCATGTTTAACCGTTTACGGAATTTACGCCAGCTGACAAACGTTTCAGAAGACCAGAATGATTTGCCAATAGATACGAGCCATTGATTCGACAAAGCCCTGTCCCACACGCATGGAAGACTCTCAGAAGCCCTGGTCGGATCTGGCATCATCTAGCCTTCTCCTCAAGGCTGTAGCTAGTTGGAGGGCAGATCCGGAAGAATGGCTGGAGGGTGCTTTCGACAGACTTCCAGAGACAGTCAGAGTCAATCCCCTACGGCGAGATAGCGCATGGGTCGAACAATGGCTCAAAGATGTGGGTGCTCATAGAATAGAATGGTTCATTGGCCCTGGAAGTGCCTGGGAGATGCCATTCACTAGAGGATCCGCTGAAGGGGAGGTCAGAGAGCTACTGAAATCCTTACATGAGACCGGTAGAATTACCCGACAGGAATTAGTTTCTATGATCCCTGTTCTGGCAATGGATATTGCCCCGGGTGAGCTAGTTCTGGACATGTGCGCATCTCCTGGGTCCAAGACAACCCAGATTGCAGAATGTCTTGGTGACAGTGGTATCGTGTTTGCGAATGAGATTTCTAATTCCAGAGCCAACACACTTGTTTCAAATGTTCAGAGACACGCATCTAGGTCAGCCATAGTAATCAGTCACGATGGAAGGTACATTCCCAAGGTCCCAATGGGGGGATTTGACAAGATTCTCGTTGATGTCCCTTGTACTGGATCCGCGACGACAAGGAAGAATCCGGAGGTTTGGGGGAAGTGGAGTCCTCAAGGGGGGAGGTCATTGCATGATCTACAGATCAACCTACTGAGAAAGGCAGTAAAACTTGTCAGACCGGGGGGGGTTGTTGTCTACTCCACCTGTTCACTAGATCCAATCGAGAACGAGGCGGTAGTGGCTGAGGTAATCAGAACTGAGGAGAACTTAGAGCTTATCAAGGTATCAGAAATACTACCCAATCTGCCGGGAAGAGCTGGGTTCTCCTCATGGCCTGATATTGATGATGATGCGGTGCCTTCAGTTGAACTGGATCTAAAGAAGTCTATGTCCTCACCAGTAGACGATTACATTTCTGAATCTCTGAAGAAATGTATGAGGATTTGGCATGACGATATTGGAGGGGGAGGCTTCTTCATATCAGTGATAAAAAAGTCTGGAAATCTTCCAATGTCAACTCAACAGCCCGAATTTTTCAAATCTCCGGATGAAGTCAAACCTGATATTAAGAGCTCGCCCCAACCTATCAGTCAGGAAATTATGAACAGCCTCAATGATAGATGGGGGAACATGCCTGATGGCCTTTGGATGAGGGGGAAAAAGATTCTGTGGGCAAACCCCCAGGCCGAGGAGATATGGTCTAGTGAAAGGAGGGTAAGAAATGGGAGGACCGCTATTCCAGGAGAAAGATGGAGGCCACTCAAGGTACTCCATCTTGGCCGAGAGATCGCTAGAGTCAGAAAGGGACAGCCGGAGAGAATTTCTGGAAAAGCAGCCTTTGAACTCTCGTCATTAATGAGCAAGGGAATAACAGAAGTTACTGAGGATACGATTGACTCCATACTACACTCTCAATCACTGGAATTGGAGGAAACTTGTATTTCAGAGGATATCAGAGGAGGGCACATCCTCATGTCCAAAACAGAGGCAATACCTGTGTGGGTAGGCGGAAAGGTAACAATAATGCTCAATAAAAAAGAAATCTTAATCAAGAGAAAACAAAGAAATTTAGAAATTATCAATGAAAATAAATCATGAACAAGTGAATATTATTTTTGCATTTTATATCAAATATGTTCATTAGCCTGTCGCTATCAATAGGGTTTCGCGGTGACTACATGATAGACGAGACAGACCGAAAAATTATCCATGTTCTACAGAAAGATGGCAGAGCGTCCCTCAGGAAGATATCAGAGAAAGTTGGTGTAGCCTTGGGAACCGTAAGTAACAGGGTAAACAGAATGGAGAGTAGTGGGATAATTACCGGATATTCAGTCAGACTCGACCCTGAAAAGGTCGGGTGGAGCTTGAATGTAGTCATAGGTCTGAGGATAGAGAAAGGGAGGCTAATCGAGATACAAGAGAAGATTTCCAGGGACTACAGGGTTTGTGGTGTGTATGATGTCACCGGGGATCATGATTCAATGGTCATTGCCCGGGCTAAGGACAGGGAGGACTTGGATGACCTAATCAAGAATGTTATGTCTGTTGATGGCATCGAGAGATCACTGACCCAATTAGTTTTGAACACTGTCAAAGAGACAATCACTGTTGCTCCATAGTGGTCTAAAAATCACTCATCTGAGCTAGTATGGATGTGACATGAGGACGTAGTGACTCAACAGTCCTGCCCTCGGGCTTCATGGTCTTAATCAATTCAATCCTGAGATCCTCATCTATCTTGACATCCAAGGATTCCATGCGGTCCCTAATTGATTTCTGAAGCCTTCCGCCAGTCCTATCCCAGTCCATTAGGAGGATTACTGACCCTCCGCCATCCTCTGGGTTCCTGAGTCCATACGTACTATGCAGGTACGCCACCAACCTAGGGATTGGCCACCCTCTGTTCACCTTCTCAATTAATCCGACGAATCCCAACTCTCTTAGAGTGCGCACATCATTAATTCCTTCCACTACCACGGGACAGTTGCATCCGCCCATTTCGATTGGAGCATTTCTCTGGATGGAAATCTTGATCATTTTCGAGGCCTTTTGGAATCTAGTTGCTCTTTCACGATGACCCAGACCCTTTTCATCACCGCCAGAGCCATTATGCTTCATCATGGGCTGATAGAGCCGATTTTTCTTTGTAGTTATCCCATCCAACTGGAACGAAAATTCAGGCAAGCCATCCGTATCCCTTATGAGGGTAATTCATACCCGTCGGTACGGGTAGTATCTTGACCATCCAGAGCACTCTTTTTCAGGGCCTTTTCGACTACTACATCGTGATTTCATTTTTTGTATCCGTTTTTACATTCACTTGGCTGTACCATCACTCCTTCTGGTACCGTTCTGAAGATGCTGATGGCTATGAGAATCCAGACGAGATTGCTGTGGGTGTCTTCCCTAAACATAACGACGACATGAGACTCGAGGTAGCATGGACTATCGCACCCTTCATACTGATAGTTTGGCTAACATACGTCTCATGGGTTCCTCTAGATGCGGTATGGTCAGAGACAGGTGAGGATGGGTATCACGGCGAAGAATGTGAGGATGGACAATCTTCCAACAACCAACTCGACGATTATGGCATAGTTACGTCTGAGTGCTACCATGTAATCGAGATTACTGCTAAGCAGTGGGTTTGGGCCTTCGACTGTCTCGACCTAGCAACTGAGATATGCGATACAGGAAGCGATAATATCGAAGTTTACGGAACTGTTCCCCTACTTTCACTCAAAACTGGTGAAACATATCTGGCAAACATGAGGTCAGAGGATGTTACACACGCTCCATGGTTCCTCGGAATGGGGGTAAAGGAAGACACATTGTATGGAGCTCAGATAGGACCTTCCGAATACAACTGGCCTACAACTGTCTGGCTACCAATAAGTAACGTTGTAGACGATCAGATAATTCTCTGTACTGAATACTGCGGTGATGCCCATTCTGTCATGGCAGGAAAACTGGTAGTCCATCAATAGGAGATGACTGAATGAATAGGAAGTCGATGAGAACTCTACTTGTCCTTTCGGCTATCGCTATGGCAATGATAGTATCGCCTGCAGTGGTATCATACCCGACAGGGATCCAGGGCGTCAAGGACTCAGGGTGTAACTGTCACGGGGCAACTACTAGCTCTGAGGTGGTTCCTTCAATTATCGGACTCCCAGACCAGTACAACTACTCCGAATCATATGAAATCGTAGTGTCTTTCGTCGGTGGGCCAGCCAGTCCCGCCAACTCCAATCAAGGAGGCTTCAATCTCTGGGTTAGCGACGGAGAGCTCTCACCCTCTGACGCCACAGTCCAATCATACAATCCAAATGAGGTGAGCCACACTGAAGCTGGAAACGATCAGACATCTTGGACTTTGACATGGACCTCGCCCTCCTCTGATAGGAATGTAGAATTCATCCTCCATACCAATTCTGTCAATGGAAATGCAGATGGTGCCAATGGAGGTAGCTCCGGAGATATGTGGAACAAACTTACAGCCAAGGTTTCTCCGCCTGTATTGGTTCTTGAAGAGGCAGACCCATTCGTTGTATTGTCCACCTTAATCGTTGTTTCTGCTATTCTCCTAGCATTTACACTAGCATATGTTTTCTACAGAACAAATCCAGAGTCCTTCACATGGGACTACTTTGCGCCATGGATAGCAGGCTGGCTAACTACAACTGATCACAAGAAAGTAGGTACTCTGTACTTTGTTGCTGGTCTCTTTTTCCTAGGCGTTGGGGGAATTATGGCTATGATGATCAGAATACAGCTGGCTGTACCAGGTAATGACTTCCTGACCCAAGACCAGTATAACCAGTTCTTCACACTTCACGGTACGACCATGATATTCTTAGCCGCGATGCCACTGATTAATGGATTCGCCAATTGGATGGTACCTCTTCAGATTGGTGCTCCCGACCTGGCTCTTCCTAGACTTAATGCAATGTCATTCTGGCTTCAACCAGTCGGCGCACTTCTGATATTCACTGGTGTGTTCTCTGGTCAAGGAGCTGATACTGGATGGACTGGTTACGCGCCTTATGTGGTCAGTGAAACCGCTCACATGGGCACCACTATGTGGGTAGCGGGTCAGATTATGCTGGTAGCCTCCTCCACCTTGACAGGAATAAACTTCCTTACAACAATAGCTGTCATGAGGGCTCCGGGAATGGGATGGCTCCAGATGCCATTATTCACCTGGTCGATATTAGTTGCGAACCTTATGCTATTCTTGTCTATTCCAGCTTTCGGAATTGGACTTATACAGGTGTATCTGGACAGAGTAATTGGCACGGCCTTCTATGATGTTTCAGCTGGGGGAGACCCACTTCTCTGGAGTCACCTTTTCTGGTACTTCGGACACCCCGAAGTATACGTGGTCATAGTACCTGCCTTTGGGGTAATTTCAGAGGTGATAGCCACCAGTGCCAGGAGATCTATTTTCGGATACCGCTCAATGGTGTATGCAATGGCAGGAATTGGGGTAGTCTCGTTTATTGTATACGGGCATCACATGTTCACTAGTGGAATGAGCCCGACTCTAAGATTTGTGACAATGCTGACTACAATGCTTGTCGCGGTACCTACCGGGATCAAGATATTCAACTGGCTCAAGACCATGCATGGGGGCTCACTAGTCTACAGGACGCACACACTTTGGACACTTGGCTTCCTCGTTACTTTCACTCTGGGAGGAATTTCAGGCATGTTCTTCCCATCCATAGCCATGGACCTCCATCTCCACGAGTCATACTTTGTGGTCGCTCATTTCCACTACGTTCTAGTCGGTGGAACAGTCTTTGGTTTCTATGCAGCGATCTACTATTGGTTCCCCAAGATGTCCGGTAGGATGCTAGATGAGAAATTAGGAGTTCTGCACTTCCTGGTCGGATTCATCTCTTACAACGCTCTATTCTGGCCCATGCACAGGCTAGGAGTATGGGGAATGGCTAGAAGGCATCACACTTATTTCGTTACCACGGAGGAGGCAATGGGGGCACTCCCCATTGAGGCAGCAGGGTGGAACATGTTCATATCTGTATCAGCGTTCATTTTCTTCTTCTCCAATCTCATAATGGTAGCCAATATGATCAAGACTCTCATCAGAGGAGAAAAGGCACCACCAGACCCATGGGGAGGGTGGTCCTTCGAGTGGATGACTGCATCACCTCCGCCTACACCAAGTTTCGACCCTCACAATCTACCGGTACTTACTGATGCAAACGAGCACATCGCCAATGAACCTGGTACATTCAGCAAATTATTCAACAGACTGATGGTAAGCGAGGAAGATACTGAGGAGGTGACACATTGAGCGTTCATGATGACCACCACCCTAGTGCATGGGGTCCACATGATTGGAGTCACGGTGCCCCTCACAACTCATGGTCTCCATTCATAATGAGCGTTGGAATAGGAATTTTTCTCTTCTCCGTAGCAGGGGTCTACAGATGGGGTGAAATGATAGATGCAGGATCCATAGCGTTAGTCTTCGCAGGTCTTGCGATAGTTATGTTCGGACTGGCGGTATTCTGGCGTCAAGATATATCGTTCGATGGGGCCTATGAACCCAAGGCTACTGGCACGCCATTCAGAGGTATCGATATCAGGAAGGTGTCAGTATGGATTTTCCTAATGTCTGAGATGATGGTATTCACCTCGCTATTCAGTACATATATGAGGTATAGATTCGGCATAGAGTCGTGCGAGTCTGTCTTTGAGTCAGGACAGTGGGTAGAGGGAACATCAGTCACATGTTTCGAACCCGCAGGACACTTAATCGCATCGTCTTGGTTTCACATAGCTCCAGGCGCGATAAACACATTCGCCCTCATCGTCTCTTCATTCACCGTGGTTCAGGCACTGAGGTATGCCAAGAAGGTGGATCTAGACCATAAGGTAAGGACGAAACTAGTCACTAGATATCTTGGAGCCACAACAATTCTTGCCATAATCTTCCTGACACTAAAAATGATTGAGTGGTTCATAGGATTCCCCCTTCCAGAATTCCTCGCAGAATACAACCATGGAGATACTACTATCAAATCCCTTTATGCCGAAGGCTACCTAATCAATGCCGATAGTTACCAGCACCATTACTATGACACTGCATACTTGGCCGATCATGGCCATGGGGTTTCTCATGATACAGACCTCTACGCGATGATGGAGGCAGGGTCTCACTCTGGAGGGCAGATGATGGCCAACATCAGAGTCAGCGCATCCACTTTCTATGTTACAACGGGTACTCACGGGGTCCACGTCCTTGGAGGGATAATCGGACTGATGTACATGACATTCAAGGCCAGTAGAGGAGGATACACTCCTAAGAACGCTGTATCAATAGAGTATTTCGGACTTTACTGGCACTTCGTTGACCTAATATGGGTCATCGTCTTCCCTTTCTTCTATCTATACTGAGGTGATAAATTGGCAAACTATACTATACTTGGAAAAGACCCATACTGGATGAACTTCATTGGTTTGATGGTTTTGACCCTAATTGAAGTGGTTGCTGTCGGCTTCCATTTACCAGATGAGAGAATTTTCATATTCAGCAACTACACTCTGATGATACTAACTGTCGTTGCCATTCCTAAATTCATCATGATAGCGCTGATATTCATGCACTTGTACGGGGAGGAGGACTCAGGCATTCTGACAGTGACAGCATTGTTCCCATCTTTCTTCATTATCATAATGATCCTATTCATTGGTTTGACCCACCCCGAGGCAACAACCGGACTTCCAGCATGGTGCAGACCTGGGACCTACTGATGGAAAGGTTTCATGGCCAGTACCTATTCGCATACTCGCTGCAGACGTCGCTTA
>MDTB01036237.1_pt1 | contig 10610 bp, 10 predicted proteins | sample 811161 | NCBI WGS metagenome assembly MDTB01 (sample SAMN05326650, study PRJNA326480) | marine metagenome | isolation source: seawater | place: Mediterranean Sea | collected 2009
AAAAGTGCAAATAAAAAAAGTGCAAATAAAAAAAGTGCAAATAAAAAAAGTGCAAATAAAACAACAGCGGAAATGGAAAAAGAATGTAAATCTATAGGAAAAGTATTTAATGCAAAAACTAGAAGGTGTAATAAAATTAAAAAAACAGAAAAAAAGAAAACAAGTGCAGAAAAAGAAAGTGAATGCAAATCACTTGGTAAAGTATATAATCCTATAACTAAAAGATGTAATAAAATAAAATAAACTTGGTAGTTAGTAATTGAATAATTTTTTAATAACTTATTAATAAATATTATAATAATATTATAAAGTATTATTATTATAATAATATATGGATATTGAATTACTTGAAAAAGCATTGGAAAATGATGATAATTTAAATATAATCAATACAAATATTCAGGAAATAAAAACAAAAAAAAATGATATTTTGCAAAATTTAGGTCTTAAAAAAGATAATTTAAAACAATTTCATCAGAAATTAAAAAATTATAGATACATTGATGATATAAAAAATTTGAAATATGGTGCATCAATACGTTGGATAAATTTAAAAAAAATAGATAATATAAATCTAAATAACTCTGCACATTTATGCGATATAAAAATATTGGATAAAGGCATTGCTCTCTCTATGAAAAGTTTTAATAATCGTTTCTTTACATTATATTTAAATGAGAATTTATTATTTCAAAAGTTAAACGATGAGGAAGTAGTCTTATTAAAGGCTATCGATCATCTCTCAAAAAATTAAAAACATAAGTTTTTTCTAGTTTTTCTTTTTTCTAGTTTTTTTATTAATGAAAATATTTTTTTCTGTTTTTATTATTTTATCGCCATTTGGATCATTCACTAAATTTTTTAGTTCTTTTCGTTTTTTACATGAAAAACCATGTATTTTAATATTTTTTCGTTGTAATACACTATAATTACATATTCCAATTCCTCTATTTTCTGTATCATCATTATATTTATCTTTTACTTTTTTAATACAACTACATAGTTTTTCGGCTATTTTTTTTTCAACTAATTTTTTCATTTCCGCTGTTGTTTTATTTGCACTTTTTTTATTTGCACTTTTTTTATTTGCACTTTTTTTATTTGCGCTTGTTTTATTTGCACTTTTTTTAATTCCATTAACACATTTAAAATCTTTGTTGCGTATAAATCCATTTTTACAATCTTTAACACATCTCCCAGTTTTTGGATTTTTATTTGGTTTATCAGGAGGACATTCATCTACAGATTTCATTTCTTTTGTAACTATTTTTTCAAAATATTTTTCTACATTATCACTTGGATTTGGTTTGTCTTCTGTATAATAACCATGGTTTTTAAGTATATCTACATATCTTGTTTTTAATTCATTTAAATCTGTTTTACGTGATTTTGCATCTTTACAACAAAAACTAGAAAAAAGTTCAGTACAGTGTAAAATAAATAATGGTTTAAAATTTGCTCTTTTAAATTCAAGTATTATTTCCATTAATGACAATGTCAAACAAAAGGCATCAAAAGTATTTACCATATGTTCCAAAAAAACCTCATGATTTTTGAAACTATTTTTAATATCAATACATTTTTGGTGTGTACTATTAAAAAAACTTTTATTGCTACAAATATTTTCAGGTGGAAAATATGCCCAATCTATACCAAAACGTTCAATACTTTGTCTACAATTATTTTTATACTTATCTTTTATTGTCATTAGACCAAAGTCAATAAATTTACACTCTCCATTATAAATATTATAAACAATATTCAATAGTTTTATATCTCTATGAATAATGTTATTTTTTCGAAAAAATATTAATCCGTCAAATAAATTTATTAGCGAAGTTAGAAATATCTTTTGTTCCCGTAATGTCTGTTTTGGAAATATTTGATTTAAATAACTTTTTAAGTTTATTCCACCATCTTGATAAATAAGCAATGATAATTCAGCAGTTTTGGTTTTTGATAATTTTTTAACTCTTTTATTTTCGCAATGTTTAATACTTTTAATAAAATTATTATCTAATTCCGGTTTACAATATGTAGGTCCGATTATTGCATATTTTTCTAATCCTTTTATTTTGGATAAATGTATATATTCTAATCCTTCTTTTATAGCATCGTTTTCTTTCATAACTTTTGAAACTGTATTTTCATAATCTTTTACAGGATTACTTGAACTTGAACAATGTAGGGATGGTTTTAACACACATCCATATGTTCCTTCTCCTACAACTTTTGATGTCATTATATATAACTAAATATTATATAATCGAAATAATATTAATATTAAATATAAGATATTAATATTATCGAATCAATATTAGTATAACTATAAATACTTATATAAATACAAGATATTTATATAAGTTATATAAGTTATATAAGTATAAATGTCTAGTAATATAGAATACGGTTATAAAAATTATGATTCTACATTAGCCCCGTTTTTCAGGAAGAATATAAATGAAAATACAAGAGACCATTGTAGTGAGGATATAACGAATATTAAATATTTGGAATTAATAGATAAATTAAAAGTATTAAAATTACCAAAAACCATTGAAGATTTTTTTATAAATAATAACGCATATGAATGTGAAATTTATATCAAAGATTATACTTTTATTTCAATAACAAAAATTTTGGAAATATATGATTTTTATAAAAAAGATAATATAGAAAATATTATAGATATTGGATTTATTTATCATGGAATGGGACATATAAAAGTAATTTATTATAATACAAAATTCAATAAATTATTTTTAAGAATGGATGGTGGTTCAAATGCGTATGATAGAAAATTAAATTACGATCTAATGAAAGAAATATCAAAAAAAGATAGCATTGACCCTGTTAATAATGAAAATTACGATTTTGAAGAATTATTAGAAAAAATAAATAATGAATAATGAATAATGATAAATGATTATCATGTATTATAAAATATTTGAAATATATATATATTTAAACTTAAATGTCATTTACAATAAAAAATAATAATTTATATTATTATCATTATTTAATTAGTGATAAACAACTTAGTCTAATATTAGTACCTATAGCATTTATAATTATATACTATGATGTGTATATAAAGTATTTCAACTATATTTTTATTTATATAGCATTAATAGGGAATTATTGATAATTATTTTAAATTTAAAAAACATAAATTGTATTTTATTTTTATAAGTATTTTAATTTTTCATTTAATATTATTATATCCATTAATAAATTTTAAAAAATATATGAAACCAAATATAATAAATTATATTTTATCCCTATTAGCAATATTTATTATAATATTTTTACCATTTTGGCCGTATGAATTATCCAGAGAAATATTTATTCTGGTATTAATTATAGTAAATATTGTTTGTACTCTATTTAATTTTATTTAATTTTATTTAATATTGTTTTGGTTTAATTTAAATCATATTAAATTCATCAAATATTTTATTGCTATTATTTTCTTTATAGCAATCCAAGGTTCGCGCACTTGCATCTTTTGCATCCACATATTTCGGCATCCAATAATACGAAATTAAATGATCACAAAATTTATAATGTTTATTGAATAGATATTTATAATATGTTTTTTCATCTGTATCCGGAATATTGGATAAAGATAAATTATTAAAACCATAAGTTGTTCTATTTATAATTGTTTTAAATTCCACGTCTTCCTCTATTTTTTCTTGAATAATTGAAAACCACGATTTTTTAAGACTACTTACCCCATCACTGAATGCTTCTTTTGTCCTCCACAAAATTTCTTTTGGCAATAATTCAGGCATCAAAGTGCTAAATGACTCCCGAATCAAGTATTTTTCACATTTGTCAACAGTACTATTGAAGCGCAACTGCCTATCTATACTCAAATAAAATTCTACCCATGTTCTATCTAAAAATGGTGTGCGTGGTTCCAGACCATGATTTGAAATGCAACGATCACTTCGCAATACGTCAAACATATGAATATCTTGTAAAAGTCGTTTACATTCTTTATCAAATTCATATGCAGATGGTGCTTTTTTAAGATACAAATATCCCCCCATTAATTCATCCGCGCCATCCCCATTAAAAATCACTTTACAGTCACTGTTTTCTTTAATATATTTACCAATTAGATAATTACCCACACTAGCACGAACTGTTGTTGTATCATAAGATTCTATATTTTCAATTACTTCTGGAATTGCATTAAAAAAATCTTCATTACTTACAATAATTTCATGATGATCAGTTTTTAAATGATCCGCAACAATTCTGGCATATTTTAAGTCTTCCGAACCCACTAGTCCAATACTAAAAGTTTTTAATATTTTTTGATGACTATTTGCATCATTTTGAATTTCTCTATTAACAAGAGCAGCAATTAAACTACTATCTAGACCACCCGATAATAAACATGCAATTGGTCTTTCAGTAGTACCAATAACGCGTTTTTTAACTGCTTGACTAACATATTCCACAATTTCCCTATACAAAACAGTATTGTCATATTTAACATTTCTACATGGAAAGTATGTATAACAAGTAAAATCATATTGATATGTTTCATTATGAATAGTCATATAATTGCCAGGTATAAAGCAGTTTAGATTTTTTTTTTTATATACCAATTGCTCGATGCAGCCAAGAGTACTAGAAAATCCAAAAATATTATATTGAAGAAAATAATATAGGGGTCTTACACCATATGGATCCCTTGCAACATATGTCATTTTTTTATTCGAATCATATAGTATAAAAGCAAATACCCCATCCAAAACATTTAATGTATAATCTATTCCATAAAGTTTGTATAGATGTAATATAATTTCACAATCAGAACTAGATTTTAAAGTAATACCATTTTCTTCAGCGAGTTCTCTATAATTATAAATCTCTCCATTACATACTAAAATTATATTATCTATTTCAAATGGTTGATTAGATTCCGAATTTAGACCATTAATTGCAAGACGATGAAAACCTAATTGTATTTTATCATATTTTTTTAAAATGGAAAATTCTGGACCTCTTTTGCTACCTTTAGAAAAATGTTTGTTTAATTCATCATGAGAAAGATTAGAATTAATTATACCAAAAATGCCACACATAAATAGATAATTTAGTATTAATATTTAATAATAGATTATCTTTAATTACTTTAAAATAAAAGTATTTGCAATAGCATATGATACAGAACTGTGCCATAAAAATAAATCTTCATAATTAAAATAATTGTTATTTAATAAGTTATGAATAAAAATTAAACATCCAGGTTGTGTAAGTATAATAAAATAATTATCATTAAATATGTGTTTTACAAAACTAACCAACGTAAAAATCATATGTATTTTGCTTTTTTTATATTTTATTTTTAGAATATAGTTTATTGCAGACACTATAAATTTAATATAGTTTTTATTATATATATTCATTAAACTAATATAAGTAATTAACGTAGTGTCAAGTGCTAGTACTAAGTTATGTATCTTTTTATATTCACTATATTTAAAAACATATTGTAATGAACTAAATAAAAACATATAGAATGAAATAATATACTTTTCAAATGTTAAACATTTATAATATATACAACAACTTATAGGAACTATATGTAAAAAATTAGAACTTAGAGAATATTTAAAATACAAATTTTTATCAAAAAATAGAATACTCCAATATAGATGTAAATTATGTGATATAATACTTGCTAAAAATAATAAAATTATCTTACTATTATTATCTATATTATTATCTATATTATTATCTATATTATTATCTAGATTGTTATAATAAAAAATTATAGTATTATATGTAATTAATGGAAAATAAATAAAACGTAATAAGATCCACAAAAATATAAATATTTGTTTTAAACTTGTAATTTTAAAAGTTTTAATTAATAATAAAAATACTGTAGAAATATCTAAAACTAAATAGTAACAAGTAAATTCAAATTTATTTATCACATATATCAAGAATGAATACATGGAATGATGTAGTAATATTGTAGTATTATTATAATTTTTAAATGAGTCAATAAAAAAATAAGATATTAAATATTTTTGTATAGAATTATGATATTCAATTGGAATATTATTATAATTAAATGGAATAAATGCAAAACATATTATATTTAGTAGATTTATAAAATCATATATAAAATTAAAATTTTTATTTAATATTATCTTCATTAAATTATTATAATTATTATAATTATTATAATTATATATTTATAAATTTTAAATATAAATTTTAAATATAAATTTTAAATATAAATTTTAAATATAAAAATCTATTATTATTATATTATTATATAATATTAATATAATAATATATGACTTACATTACATTACAAAATCATAAAAATCTCAATGAAATAAATAAAGATATTTTTGAGAGAAATATTCCTTCTGAAAATATGCAAGTTCATTTACCGCAAAGATCGGTATCAACCAAATATTCTCATTTTCCAATTTTAGATAGTAGAAAAGAAACTAATGTACTTTTAAATTATTCACGACCATATGACAATAGCCAAATGTTTTTTCCAGGAAATAGAAAACCACATTTTTGTGGATTTGCCAGAAATGTTGATTTAGAATCAGATCTAAGAAATCAATTTTTTGCATTACAAAAAGCAGACCAGGCGGCATATGTTCCAAACAGTAGTAGTAATATGTATGAAAATAATATAAATTTTATTAATACAAACAAAAATTTGGATAATGAATTATTATTTAATGAAGAAGATTTTAATAATTTTAATCCAAATTTATCAAATATTATAGGAAGTGAAATATTTTTAAATTCCACACGAGTTCAATTAAAGAATTTATAATAAAATCATTATTTATATTAATTTGATTTACTTATATTTTTTATTTATTTTTTATTTAATAGATTAAATAGATTAAAATGAAAAATATAAATAATGATTTAGAAAAAATAAAAGATAAAAGCAAAATAAGCGATATATATTTTTTATCAAATAAAGAAATACAGACTAAATTTGGATTGAATAATAGGCTACCAATAGAAAATATAAATAAAGATTTTATAAAATATAAAAAAGATATAAAAAATACAATAAATGAATTATACACATCATATTTAGATAATAGTAATAATAATTTAATTAATAATATTAATAATCAAAATGAGAAATATATACAATATTTTAATCTGTTTGTAGTAAACCTAATACAATATATAAAATCAGAAAAGATAAAAAATACAGTACAAACTGAATTAGATATTTTTAGTAATAATAGTTATAATAATAGTAATAGTGATTCTAGTTATAATAGTGATTTAATAAATCTTGATAAAATTATGTTTAATAATCCAAAACCAAAAAATCCAACAATAGATGAATTGGTTACAGTTAAAAATGTAAAAATGCAAAAGAAAATTTTACCAAAAAAAAGATAATTATATTTTATCAGTAAAATATAATAAGATAAAATTATTTATGTTAGAAAAATTAGAAAAATTAGAAAAAGTTAAATCCAGAAAGAGAGAAAAAAAAGCAAAAAGAGAAAAAACAGCAAAATTTAAAAAGTTAATTTGTGCACCAAATAGAAAACAATTAATCGACAATAATTTACATGGTAAATCATGCTATCAAAATTCTGAATTATTTTTGTTAAAAAAATATTGGAATAAGAATAATCCATTTAATCAAATTAAAACAAATAATCCAAAAGAGATATGGATATTTTTAAGAAAAAATTTAAATAATAAATGTTATAATGAATTATGTTGGTTAAAAAATACGGAATTTGACGATCCAGATTTAAAAAAAAAATTAATTAGAAAAATATTCAGACCATTCTCTCCAAAATCATGGAATCTCAAACCATTCGAATGGCTGTCATCGTTGGATATTGAAGCAGTTATGAAGCAATATGTAAGAGCAAAAAAAAATTTTGTATTTTTGGGTCCATCTCCAATTGATTTTGATACAACGGATGAAAGTTTTTCTGGGAATTGCGTATATGAGCCATTATGTAAATTCAATTTAGAAAGTTATATTAAATCAAAACCGAGGAAAGAGAAGATTGGAATAATTTTAAATTTGGATCCACATACAAAAGGTGGATCTCATTGGGTTGCTATGTATATAAGTTTAATAGAAGATTATATATTTTATTTTGATAGCAATGGTGATAAAATACCAAAAAAAATAGAAATATTAAAAGATAGAATTGTAAGTCAAGCAAATCAAATTGGAAAAAATTTAAAATTTTATGAAAATAAGGTAGAACATCAATTGAAGGATGGCCAGTGCGGAATGTATTGTTTATATTTTATTATAGAATTATTGCAAGAGAGAAAAACTCCAGAAGATTTTAAAAAACGCATTCCTGATAATTTAATGAAGAATTATAGGATTAAATATTATAATAAATCATAATTTTATAATTTTATAATTTTATAATTTTATAATAAAAATAATAATAAATAATAATAAATATAGTAATTTAAATTATTAATATATTATGGATAATTTAACTTACTTGGAGAGTACAAAAAACAAAGAATTTTTATGGAATTTATTATATGAAAAAAAAGTATTTAGTAATATTCCAAATAATATGATAAATGATGTTAAAATTATATTTGAAAAAAGTATAGAAAATTCTATAAATAATATTAGAAAGCAAAATATTCAAACAGATTTACTTAATCTAAATAAAGTAATAGTTAAAAATTTGAATAGTGAAATAAATATATTTAAAGAGAATATTTCAAAAGAAAATAATGTATCAAAAAGTGTATTGAAGAATGAAAAATTAGAATTAATCAATCTAGAATTTGAAAAACAAAAAAAAAATATGAATGAAGTATTGATTCTTAAAAAACCCGAAGAAATTGATTTTAGTGATAAAAAAAAGAATGAAGCAATGGATACAGAAACAATGAATAATATTTTAGAAAAAATGGTAAGGGATAGAAATATTTTAAATACTAATAACACAGATAAAGATCTAGATAAAGATCTAGATAAAGATCTAGATAAAGATCTAAATAAAGATGTAAATAATATTTTTGTAAATAATTTAATAGATAAAAATAATATAACAAATAGTATAGATATGGAAGAAAAAAAAAAATTATTAAATATACATGATTTTTTAAATATAGATGGGGATAAAAGTCTGGATGAGGATAAAAGTATTGGTGGGGGTAATATTAAAAATAGTTTAAAAGATAGAGTAGAAATGTTAAAGTTTGAAGATAGCAGGGTTAGTCCCAAAGATATTCATACAGTTACCAGTAATGAATATAAACATGAAAGTTATAATAATTTAAATATAAAAGTAAATAATATTTATAAAATTATAAATAATATTTTAGAAAATCAAACAAAAATAATGCAAAAATTAGAAATATAGATTACATACTGTAATAAGAAGCCATAATATTAATCCAATTATTAAAGATATATAGAATGAAAAATTGTTATTAAGTAAAAATAACATAGTAAAATAAAAAAATGCAGTTATTAACAAAAATACTGCATGGGACCTAATGTATTCTTTTTTGTTCCCATTATGCATATTTAATGCATATAATCCAAATAAACCTAAAATTGGTATACTTGGTATTAGAGAACATATTTTATATTCATTTTTTTTTTGAAAAATGATATAAAATTATAAATAATATTGCTCCAACAATACCATTAAATAAATAAATATGCAAATAATTGATTCTCCATATTATTATAAAAATATTATAAAAATATTATAAAAATATTATAAAAATATTATAAAATTATTGGTTTTCCATCATCAGACAGAGTAAATTCTCCTATCTTTGATAATTGCTTTTTATCCGATTTAAATAAGTTATAATCATATAAAAATCTTTTTTCTGGGAATTCTGAAGATAAATGTAGAACATTAATAAGATATTTCTTACCATTAATTGTAACTGCTTTATAACTATCTTTAACAGTTTTTTTATTTAAATTCATACTTTCATCATTTTTTTGATTTTCGTAATTAGATACATAAATAAGGTCTTCATCATATGTTTTTGAATTACTATTAATTAAATAACATTTAACATCTTCTTTGGAATCTTCTTTACTATGAATTACACAATCAATAGCACTACTTTTAACAACATTTAATAATTTATTAGTAATTGCTTCTTTTCTATTGGATAACTCATTTAGAAATTGATCTGTTGTATGTACCAGATACTGTCCAGTTAAAGGATCTTTTTCTATTTTACTTTTATCATGTTTAATAATTTCCAATGCATCATCAGTTTTAAGTTGTTCATCTGAAAATTTCATTAAATATACCATTACTTTTACAAATTGTAGATCGGGAGGCAAATTTGAATGACTGCAAATACGCCGGGCGCGCCCAATAACTTGATTTTTTCTAACAGGATGCCAATAGGGTTCCATAATATGAACATATCTAACATTTTTCAGACTAATACCTTCGGCACCAGATGAAGATATCATTAGTACTTTTATTACTTCACCATTATTATTATTTTCCGCATTTGGTATATATTCTTTTATTTTTGCAATAATATTTTGTGGTACTACATTCCAATTGCTATTTAGTATATTTAAAATAATTTCTCTC
>MDTB01043447.1_pt1 | contig 10610 bp, 9 predicted proteins | sample 811161 | NCBI WGS metagenome assembly MDTB01 (sample SAMN05326650, study PRJNA326480) | marine metagenome | isolation source: seawater | place: Mediterranean Sea | collected 2009
CTGGAATTTTTTGTTCGACCCTTAAGCTATCATATTCTTCCATCATTCTTTTCATAAAATTTATTGCAAGTTTAGTTTTTAATGAAATCCCCTGAGGTGTTAAAATGTATAGGTAATTAATTTTTTTTTTATTTTTTTTAAAATTTTTAATCTTAATTAATCCTTTTTTTTGTAACTCTTTTAATAAATAATTTAATTTTCCTAAGCTAAATCCTAATTGTTTTGATAATTCTCTTTGAGATATGTCTGGTTTTTTTGAAATTTTTCTTAAAAGTTCAAGTTCATTTTTATTTTTGTTCATTATTTGAACATACTTATATTATTATAATTAATAGTTCAAATTAATTATTTTCTTTGTTCATAATGTGAACATAATTGTATTATTTTTATGATATGTTTGATAAAAAACAGAAAATTATTTAAATTAATTAATTTTATGACTAAATGATAATTTCACAAATACTGTTAAACCAAATCTTAAATTAATGTTTTTATCAACTCGAGACTATGATAATTGGTGGTACAGATTTATAGTAGGCGCAAGCAAAAAAAATTGTGAAAAGATTTTAAAAAAAAAATTAAAATTAAAAGTTTTCAAAAATTATAATTTTCCAAATTTAAGTTACATATTTTTTTTGATTAATCTAGCTATTACTGGAAAAATATTCAGTAAAAAAGAAAGAGCTTTAATTCATTATAAAGATATTGAATTAGGAAGATTTGTTATTTCAAATACATTTATAAATTTTAGAACTTACGTTGATAAAAAATTGTTTTATTATTATTTATTTAAGAATTTTTTAAAAGCTGGATCAATTATTCGAGCATGTGAAAATTATTATAAGAATAATAATATTGAAGGATTATATATAGATCACTGTGGATACATAAATGGAGTTATTTTTTCTTTTTTCTCAAAAAAAAATATTCTCATATATAATAATAATTATCCTAATGGTATATTTGGTATTGACTATAGAAAAAAATCTAAATTTAAAATTGATAAATATGAAAAAGCTCTTAAAATTAAAAAAAAAATTAAATTAGATAAAAATAAAGAAAATATAGCGAAGAAATGTTTGAGAAATTTAACACAAAAGAAAAATTTTATACCTTGGCTTAGTGAATGTAAATTTAGAAAAATCAATAAAGTAAATTATAAAGACTTTGATTATGTAATTTATACTCATTCGTTTACTGATGGACAATTATGGTATGGTTATGATGGATTCGAAAATACTTTGGACTGGTTAATTTTTACAATTGACAGATTAAAAAATAAAAATAAAAAAATACTCGTAAAGGCACATCCAAATTTTTTTAATAAATCTTTTGCTGCTTTTGCTGAATGGGATAGAAAAATTTTTAATGTTGTTAGAAAAAAATACAAAAATTTTAAAAATATTTTTTTTTTAAATACACCAATTCACAACTATGAACTTCTTAAAAGATTAAATGATAAATGTATATTGGTTACAAAATATGGATCTACCTTATTGGAAGGATCGTTTATGAATTATAAAACAATTTGTTCAGAGTCTAATTTTTTTGACACTACTTTTAAAATTTCTAATACATGGAATAATATTAATGACTACGAAAAATTGTTATCAAAAGATTATGAAAATTTAAATAGTTGTAATCAAAAGGATCTTTATTTATTAATATACCAATTGTTTTATATTTATGACTCTCCCTATAATTCAAAATATTTTTATAAAAATATTGTTAAGAGAAGTAAACTATCTAGTTCTAAAAAGGAATTTTTAAATTTAGAATTTAAGAAGAAGCATAATATAATTATTAAAAAAATTTCAGATAGAATAGATTTGCTATAACATTAAAATTTTTGGAAAAAAATAAATTATATAGAATAATTATTTTTTTTTTGCAAATGCATAAAGTGTGTATTTGCCGGACGGTTCTTTGATATGATCTAATTTTATTATTTTCAAATTTAAAAAATTTAAGAAATTTAATAGTGATTTTTCGCTAAATACATGGTGATGTTCAATAAAGAACTCCTCTCTCAGTTTTGACTCATACAGGGCCAAAACATCTGGCACCTCAAGATATATCAGCCCATCATTTTTTAAAAATTTAATATATCTTTTTAAAAATAAGTATGGATTATATATGTGTTCTAATACTTTATTAAAAGTAATTAGGTCGAATTTTTTAGACTTAAAATTTTTTTGGTTTGGTAAAAAAACATTTTTAAATTTTAAATTATCTTTTAAAAAATTAATATTAATTGGATTTGTTTCAATTAATGAATAATGACAATTAATTTTTTTTCTAAGTAAATAAGGAAAAACTCCTAAACCAGAGCCTATATCACAAACATTACGTATTTTTTTATTATTAACAAATTTAATTATCCTTTGTACTCGATAATAATTATCTGAATGCTTTTTCTTTAAATTTGTAATTCTTTTAAAGTTTTTTTCCAGTCCATTCAAATCATTATAAGTATTTCTTAAATAATTTTTTTTATAAAGGTTTTTCAATTCTATATTGTGGTCACTATAAAAATGACTACAAATTTGACATTTTTCATAAACTCTAAAATATTTTTTAATATTAAGATTTATTTCCTTGGAAGGTTTTTTTTTAAATTCAATAATTTTTTTAATTTTTTTTTTTTTACAAAAACCTATTGATAATTTATTTAAATTTTTCATTTAACCATCTTAATACTTTTAGATTTTCTTTTTTTGCGTAACGCTTAAAATATCTCATCTTATTTTTATCAATGGCAAATACAAATATATTATTTGTCTTTGTATTTTTGATTATTGCTGTATTTAAATTAAAACTTAGTAATCTTTTATTTATTGAGGGTGTGAGATAATAACCCCATTGTTTTTTGACTATATCTATTTCCTTATTTTTATCTTTTAAAGTTACTTGTTCATTATTTCTAAGATGAATATCAGCTTTATGTATCAATGAGATACCAGGTTTTACTATAAATTTTCTATTTTTTTTTTTAATTCTCATCTAAAATAAATTTTTTCTATGTAATAATTTTCCATAAGAATTAATTTTCCAAATTTTTTTATTAATAAACTTTTTACAAATACTAAAAAACTCTTTTTCTCTAAAGTTATAATATTTACAGAATTTTCTTATTGCTTGTAATGGTGGATTGAATTTTGTTTTTCTTAATATTTCTATTGCTTTTTTTCTACTGATTCTAAGATTTCTTATTTCTAAAGACAAATTGTCAAATTCTCTTGTAAATCCAAATTTATAATACTTTAACCAATGATGTATTGGCATAATACAATTATCATCTATATCAGCATACTTATAAAAACCCACTTCTGGTTTTTTTCCTTTTTTAAAACCTTTCTTTGCAACTTGCTTCATTATTTTATCTGGATCCCATTCAAAAAAATGCCCAAGAAAAATAGATTTTATAATTGATTTTTTTTTTGATGTATAAATTTCATACGAATTAGAAAAATTTTTTTTTGATTCTTTTGATAAAATTCTTTTTATATTTGCATTATTTGTTACTCCATATTTATGCACCCATCTCTTGTTTAATATAAAGTTTTTATCCAAATTTTTATCATCTCCATATTCATAAGATGAATTTTCTCCCCATAAGATTAAAGGTATTTTAAATTTTGTTGCGATTTGAATCGGTAAATTAAAAATTGCTGTGTGCATAGATATTGCAGTACTACCTTTAGTTTTGAAAGTTTCCTTCATTACAATTTTTTCGACCTCAGGATTAATAGTCCACTCAATATGATCAACGCCTAGATTTATTAAATTTTTTAAGTTTTTTTCACCAATCTTTGTCCTAAAAGGAGTTTTCCAAGTAAAAGTAAGAACTTTTAAACCATATTCCTGTGCTTTCAAAACTTGCCATGTACTATCTTTTCCACCAGAAACTGGGATTAAGCAGTCATATGTATGCGATTTTGCTTTTGCATTTTTAACAAACTTTAGAAATATTTTTCTACGATTGTGCCAGTTAATTTTTTTTTTTTCCAAATGATTTATGCATGCGCTGCATATTCCATTTTTATTAAATTTTAAATTAGGACGGCTATTAGGCAAAACGCATAATTTACACCACTTAATCATCTGTTTAATTCTAAAAATATTTTAGCACTTATGAAAGAAAAAACAAATTTACTAAAATAATTTTCGTTATTTCCTTTATTTATTTCACCAAGAATTTTATTTTTATTTACAATTTTGAATATATCAGATTTTTTATTTAAAAAATTTTTAAACTTTTTTGACTTTAAGTTTATTAATGAATGAATAGAAGCATTAAATCCTTTTTTTTGTCTATCATTCCTAATATCATTAGGTATAAAATTTTTAGATATATTTCTTAATATATATTTTGTAAAACCCTCTTGCATTATATACTTTGGTGGTGTTTTTAGAGTAAGTTCAAATAATGTTCTTGATAAATAAGGAGAACGGTTTTCTATAGAATATTGCATAAAATTTAAATCCTCAGAATGCGTAAATATTGGCACGTTTTCATGAAATGTTTCATTTATCATTCTATTTTTTAATAAAGATTTATTATAATTTCTTTCTTGGAATTTATATTTTTTAGGATTTATAAAAAATTTTTTTAATTCTTTATTGTGATCATATATATAGCTTCTTTCATTTTTATTTTTAATAAATAAAAAAGGATCCCTAAAATATTTATTTCTTATTTTTGGTAAAATATTTTTTTTCCACGATTTTAGATGTTTTAAAAACATCTTTTTATTATTTCTTACCTCATATAAATACATCAATTGATGATCGTAATAACCTGAATATATTTCATCTGCACCACTTCCAGACAAAACTACTTTGTATTTTTTTTTGGATATATGTTCTGCTAAAAAATTTTGTAGATAATTTGTAATTGTAAATATTGGACTTTCGTGATAATTAATTTGTCTACGTAATCTTTGAAAATCAAGTTTATTTTTAATTTTTATATAATTTGATTTTATTTTCAAAAATTTGGTTATTTTTTTAATATTATTACTTTCGTCGTATCTTTCATCCTTATCATCTATTATAGAAAAAGCTTCAATTTTTTTATTAAATTTCAATTTAGAGACTCCAGCTAGAGTTGCAGAGTCGATACCACCGCTTAAACATAATGCAATTGGTACGTCCGACCTAAGTCTTATTTTAAGTGATTCAAAAAAATTTTTTCTATGGATTTTTATCAATTCGGTGAAATTAACTTTGCTTAATTTTTTTTTGGTTACAGACCAATAATCTTTATTAATTGTTCTTTTTAAATTTGTTTTTAGATATGTCCCTTGATTTAATGAATAAATATTTTTGAAAAAACTTTGGTTATTTTTAAAAACTGATTTATAGCCGAATTGAAGATATTCGTTAATTTTATTCAAGTTAATATCAAATTTTAACTTTGATAAGTTTTTTATATATTTTATTTCAGAGCCAAAGAATATCCCATGCTGTGTTTTAAAAGTATATAGGGGTTTTTCTCCAAATCTATCTCTGGATAAAATAATTTCATTTGTTCTTTTGTTAAAAATTACAATACTCCACATGCCTTCGAAAAAATCAAAGCATTTTGTTCCAAAAATTTTATAATAAGCAATTATAACCTCAGTATCTGATTGGGTAATAAATTTATATTTATTTTTAATTTTCGCTTTTAATTCTTTATAATTATAAATTTCTCCGTTAAAAATTAAAACTAAATCTTGATTTTGAAATGGTTGATTGGACCTATCATTTAAATCAATAATTGATAATCTTGAATGTAGTAAGTATACGTTTTTTTCTTTTTCTAATTTATAAAAATTTTGACTATCGGGACCTCTATTTTTCATAAGTCTCAAACAAGACTTAATTGTGGAATTAAAAATTTTTTTTCTACCAAAATATCCAGCAATTCCACACATTTTAAACTAGGTTTCGTTTATAAATTAATTGATTTTTTTTTATCTCTTTTTTTACTTTCTTTCCAATAATATTTTCAAGATCAAAAAAGTTTTTCGATTGTTTTGATCTTAAAAATTTTGTATTTGAGAAAGAAATTGTTTTACCAGATTGAATATTTATTTTTGCATAAGGCATTCTTCTTACAATCTTCAAAAATGGTCTTTCACATATTTGAACTTCTTTCTTATCAATACCTTTTAATTTTTCGATTCTTCTTATAGAACTTACTATTTCTTTTAACTCATTAAAATCTGCAGATATTGAATGATCTCTAAAATTTGAATAATTTTTGTCTATAGTAAAGTGTTTTTCTATAATTCTTGCTCCTAGCGAAGCTGCTAACAAGCAAGCTTCCTTACCAACAGTATGATCAGAATATCCCACACATAAGCCAAGTCTTTTTATTAATATTTTTACTGAATTTAAATTAGCATTTTCATCTTTTACTGGGTAACTTGTAACACAATGTAAAAAAGATATTTTTTCTTTAATTGTTTTTTTATCAATTTTTTTGCTTATTTTATATTTTAAAGACATAATTTGTTTTAAATTTAACAAACCTGTTGAAATTATTATTGGTTTTTTGTTTCTAACAACATTATTAATCATTGGAAAGAAATTGTTATCACTTGAGGCAATTTTAATAATATCTGAATTTTTTAATAAGAAAACTGAACTTTCAAAATCTAAGGGGGTAGATATAAATTTTAATTTGTAATGATTTGCTAATTTTTTTAATTTTTTAAATTGATTGTAATTAAGTTGAAATTTCTTAATTTGATTAAACCTTTTTTTATATTTTTGATTTATAAATTCCTCAACTTTAAATGTTTGAAATTTTACAGCATCTACACCTGCTTTTGCAGCCTGTATAATTAGCTTTCTTGCGATATTATATTTACCTTCATGATTATTACCTATTTCAGCAACTATAAAAATTCGTTTTAAATTTGTGAAATTAAATTTTTTCATTCAAATAAATAGAGTTTACTTAGTATTTTTCCAAAAATCTTTATACCAAGAAATATATTTTAGATAACCATTTTCTATAGGATATTCTGCTTTAAAATTTAGCATATCTTTTGCTTTATTAGTTTTTAAAGTTCCTCTTTCTGGCATGAATTTTTCTCTTTCTTTGTAAATTACATTAATCTTAGGAAACTCACTTTTAAGAATATCTATTAAGTTATTAATTTTTCTAGCATTTCCAAATGTAATATTAAATGTTTGATTTTTTGCATTTTCGTTGTCACAACAATAACTTATTCCTCTTACTAAATCCTCAATGTATGTAAAATCAAGTTTATCATTACCATCACCATTAATATTTATATCTAGATTTTGAATAGCATTTTCAATAAATATTTGACCAACTCTTCTACTTACACATCTTTCTCCGTACAATGCGGAAGGTCTTATTATAGTATACGGCAGATCAAATACTTGATTATATGACTTTAACATCAGCTCACCTGCATATTTAAGAGTGCCATAAATGCCTATAGGTTTACACTCTGTATTTTCATCCACATCTTTTCCTTCGAAATTACCGTACACCATACTTGATGAAATATAAATCACATGTGTTTTATATGATTTTGCATAGTCTAGTGTATTTTCTAATGTTCTAAGACTATGGTCAAAAGTGCTATGGGGATCTTTATTGGATCTATTTGCATGCGAAACCGCGGCTAAGTGAATTATTATTTCCGGGTTTATTTCTGCGTATAATTTTGAAACAGAATTATAATTTCTCGCATCCTGTATTATTAAATCAATTTTATTTTTTTTTAAAAGTGAAACTCTGTTTTCTAGAATAGATTTATATAACTTCTGGTTCTTTATTTCTAAATTATCTAAAGAATAAATATTATTTACTGAAAGGCTATCCACAATAACTGGGCTATGACCTATTTTTTTTAAATATAAAGATAAGTTGTGTCCAATAAAACCACAACCACCTACAAGAAGTATTTTTTTCATTTTTTAACTACACTCTTTATTAAGTTGCAAATTTTATCAATTTCATTATTTTTTAACTTTGGATACATTGGCAAGGATATATTTGATTGCCCATATTTGTTTGCTTGCATGTAATCATTAATGTTAAGTTTGTATTTTTTTTTGTAATATGTCATTTTAGGCAAAGGATTTAAATAATGAACGCTAGATCCTATTTTCATTTTTTTGAATATTTTTAATAATTCATCTCTTTTTTTAGTAAATATTTGAAATACAAAGAACGAACAATTGTCTGAATATGGCATTAATTTAATCTCTTTAATATTTGAAAGATTCTCAAGATATCTTTTGGCAATTTGATGTCTTCTAGATAAATTTTTATTATATCTTTGTAATTGCAAATACCCTAAAGCAGCTTGGAAATCTGTCATTCTATAATTTAAACCTAATTTCTTTACATCATAATCTCCTTGCTTCTTTCTGTCTTTAATATCCTTATCAATTCCAAATGCTTTAAGGGTTTTTATCTTTTTATAAAAACTAAAATCATTAGTAATTACCATGCCTCCTTCACCGGTAGTAATTTGTTTTGTTGGATAAAAAGAAAAACTTCCAGATTTACCATAATTACCTACATGTTTTTTTTTTACATACGTGCCCAGTCCATGTGCACAATCTTCTATTAATTTAAGATTTTTTTTTTTACATATTTTTAATATTCTTTGAACATTGCACGGGTAACCTGCCATATGAACAATTATAATACCTTTTGTTTTTTTGGTTATTTTTTTTAAAATTTTTTCGGTATCTATATTTCCTGTTAGAGACTCAACGTCAACAAAAATTACTTTTGCTCCAGTATATTCAACTGCATGCGCTGTAGCTGTATGAGTTTGTGCTGGAACTATAACTTCATCTCCTTTTTTAAAACCTGCCGCTATACAAGATAAATGTAATCCAGCAGTACAACTAGATACTGAGACTGCATATTTTGCTTTTGTAAACTTACAGAATTCTTTTTCAAACAATCTGGTATATTTTCCATGTGTCAACCATCCACTTTTGAGTATTTTTTGAATAACTTTATTATCTTGATTTGAAATATTTGAAATTGAAAATTTTATTTCTTTCATTAGTTAATATATTTAATTTTTATTTTTTTATTTAATTTCATTGATCTTTCAGCTGAAATACATACTGACATTAGATCTATTTGTTCTTTGTGAGAAATTATTTTTTTAATACCTCTATTTTTTAAATAATCTATAAAATTTTGGATCATTCTTTTTTTATTTTTGTTGTCTGGGTAATTTGACTTTATTTTTAATATTTTATTATTCTTAAAAAGATAAGATCCTAAATTATTATTTTCAAAAGTTTTATTATTATAAAAGACTTTTACTTCATGAAAGTGGTTATGAACAGCTAAAGAATTAGCTGTAATTTTAACAAGAATATCTTTTGGGAACTCTAGCAACATCACAACTAAATTATTCTTTTTAAATTTTGATTTTTTCGTGAATTTTTTTTTTCCTATAGCATATACAGTTTTTGGTTTTAAACTAGTTAGCCACATAATTAGGTCAATCATGTGAATTGCTGCACCATGAATTAATGAATAGTTTTTAGTTTTAGAACGCCAACCATATAATTTTTGTCTTCTACCCCAAATATAATCAGCTTCGATATAAAATATTTCATTATTATTTTTTGTTATTTTTTTTATTTTTTTGAATAGTGAATTAACTCTTAAAACCAAATTAGATGTAATAAATAAATTTTTATTCTTTTTTAATAAATTGTTAATTTTTTTTAGTTCAGATAAATTTAAACATAATGGTTTTTCAACTATAAGGTTTTTTTTATTATTAAGACCTTTGACAATTTGATTAAAATGGTAGTTATCGTAACTTGCTATTGAAACTAGATTAATTTTTTTATCTTTGAATATTTTATTTTCATCATTTGTGATTAGTTTAGATGGATATTTTTTTTTTAAGCTATTTAATTTACTTCTATTTTTTTCACATATAACACTTACCTGAGATTTTTTATAACCTTCAATTGCATCAAAATGCTTTTGACCAATTCCCATACCGATAATTCCAGCATTAATCTTCATACTATTTTAAAATTATAAAATTTTTTTTTTGGGACATTTTTTTTTATATTCTTTAAATCTTTAATTGTATCGACTGAAAGATTATTTAGCTTATATTTTCTTCTTATGCAAAAATTTTTTATGGAAAATTTATTAGCGTTCTTATAAAAGTATGTAGTGACATGTTCTTTGTCTTTTAATTTAAATTTTTTCAAATTTTTTTTTAAAACTTGACTCTTAATAATTTCAACTGATTGTCCTTTGGGAAAACTTCTTGGATATACATTAGTTATTATGTCTATTTCTTTTGAATTTCTAAATATATTAATGGCTCTATTAATAATTCTATAATCTATTAATGGACTATCTCCATTAATTCTAACAAAATATTTTGCTTTATATTTTTTTGCAGTATTTGCTAATCTTAATGCAACATTATTTAAATTTCCTCTGTAAAACTCTATTTTTTTTTCTTTAAGATATTTAACTAACATATCATCTGTTTTTTCTTTTGATGTCGAAACGATTACTTTTTTGATTTTTTTTGATTTTTTAACTTTTTCCACCACATGATGTATCATTGGTA
>MDTB01076304.1_pt1 | contig 10610 bp, 10 predicted proteins | sample 811161 | NCBI WGS metagenome assembly MDTB01 (sample SAMN05326650, study PRJNA326480) | marine metagenome | isolation source: seawater | place: Mediterranean Sea | collected 2009
ATCATTCCAACAGGTCCACCTGCACTTCCCTGCGTACTAAAATGATTAATGTTTGGTATTTCAATACCATCTAAATAATAAACCGTTTCATTAGGTGCTCCCCCTCTTATAATTATGTCATTCCTAAAACCTCCTATTGAGGGAGAAATACCTGGCATACTTTGTACCACTTTAGTAATATCATTGTTTCCACCAGGGTAAGTTTCAATTTCAACAACTGAAAATGTTTGAGTTGATAAGGGAGTTTCACTGCTTGTTTTAAAAGGGTTACTTGAAACTATAACTTCATCAAGATCTTCAGATAATTCATTTAACTCAAATATTAAAGGAATATTTCCAGCTGATTTTACAATTACATTAAATTGTTTAGTGGTTTGATATCCTAAAAAGCTAGCTTCTACATTATATGATTGAAAAGGGATTTGGTTTAAAATAAAGTAGCCATTGGAATCTGTAATTGATCCAATGTTTGTGCCCTCAAGAATTATTGTTGCTCCCTCTAATGGTTGTTGGGTTTTTCCATCGACAATGCGGCCATTTAATGTTCCTAAGTTTTGAGCATAAACAGTTTTAATACTTATAAAAAGTATTAATGTTAATACCATTCTCATGCTATAAAAATACAATTAAAAGAGTTTAAAAATATATTTTGTTTATATTTTTTTAATTATCTTTAAACAAAAAATGTTATGAAAAATAGACGAAACTTTCTTAAAACCGCATGTAAACCAATAGTTTTAGCAACACTAGGAATTCCAATAATTGAGGCCTGTTCTACCGAAGAAGATTCAACAGTAGCAGCTCCAACTACTTCGACACCAACAGATAATTCATCGTCTCAAGCCAGCTCAAGTAGCGAACTTGAAATTAATTTAGATGATAACAGATTTTCCTCTTTAAAAGAAGTTGGTGGTTGGTTAAACTTCACTTCGGAAAACATTTTATTGGTAAGAATCAGTGACAGTGAGATTAGAGTGTTTGATAATGCTTGTCCACATCAAGGAACTAGGAATCGTTGGTCATTTGATGGGAGTAATTTTACATGCGCTCGCCATGGAAACTCATTTAGTGCATCGTGTAGTGGGTCGTTAAAGTGTTTTGATACAAGTTTAGATGGTAATATTCTTACAGTAGATTTAGGGTAATCAGTCAATTTTTTTTTGCTGATTTTCTCTCAAATTTTCTTTGCGCTTTTTGCTTATTTTTTTGTTCAACTGCATTAATTGCATCTTGTTTTTCTTTTTCTCTTTTGTCGAACTGTTGACGAAGTTCATCTAAATCCTCATCACCTATTTTCTGCTGATCACTAGCTTGTAGAGCTCCGTCCTCAACACTAAAACTAGCATTTTGGGTTTGTTTTCGAATAATTTCTTGAGCCGACTTTAGGTTATAATAAACTCCAGGATCAATCATTTTATTTGCAACATAATGCTGCTTTTTTTGTTTATCCCAACGAACAAATACAAATCCGCCAGTAACAGAATCTAATTTTATTCGAAAGACATGCGAATAATTTGGAAGGCTTTGATAAACCTCAATTTTTTCAGGCACATAACCTGCAACATATAAAAGCTCTTGAACAAATGCAGTTTGAGTAACTAATGATGGATCATTATAATTTCCTTCTATTAAAGTTTCATCTTGTGCAACAACAAATAATGTACTTATTATAGAGAACAATAATAATTGTATGACTTTATTGTTAATCATTCACACTGAAAATTTTACAACACTTAAAGTTATTATAAATATTTTAAGATAAAATTGCGTTAGTGATTAATAATTAAAATTAAGTTGGATTTGGAGATTTCTTCCCAACTCTGATGAATAGTAACGCATTCTGTTAAGATAGTCTCGATAATCGCTATTTAAAATATTTTGGGCTATCAATCTTAAATTAGTTGTAAGATTTTTTTGATTCCTTATTTGTAATGAGAAAATAGCATCAAGTCGATGAAATCCAGAAGGAGACTCACTAATATCAACTGTTTTTGAAACAATTGTTCCGTCCTCTATATAATCAAAAATGAAATTAGAGTCTGGAAATCTATTTTGTTTTGCACTTATGTGATTGGATATCTCAAAAGTCCATTTACTATTTGTTGGTGAAAATTTTAATTTTTGAAAAGAATTTAAAGGGGGAATTAAAATTAGAGGCTCAGAATTTAAAATGTCCTGGGCATATACATATGAAGCTCCTATATCAAATCTAAGATTTTCTATTATTGATTGAGAATAATTAAGGTCAATACCTGTCAAAAAAGCGTCTGTACTCTTGTATGTCCATACTGGAAAAGCGCCTCTGATAGTTTGTTTTAATCCTGTTGGTTCTATAAAAATGTAGTTGAAAATTTTTGAAATAAAAGGCTCAAGTGACCAATTATAATTTGGTTTAGTTTTGGATAAGCTTAAAAGAAATTTGTGACTTGTCTCGGGATTTATACTTAAATTCCCATATTCAATCGCCGCCATGGCATGATGTAATCCATCACTAAATAATTCAGAAGGATTTGGCGCTCTTTGGGACAAGATGTAAGAAATATTAAATTCAGAATTATCCGATATTTTTGTTGAAATACCAGTTTGCGCGGAAACATTTAAATAATTAAATTTTGGGTTTACTAGAATTTGATTTGCAAAATCGGTTCCTGTTTCAAATTCATTAAACAAAACATCGTAATTTCTTTCTTCCCAAACTGATTTATAGTAATATTTTTTAGCGTCATAAACTACATGATCTAGTCTTAATCCCCACTCCCACAAAAAAGAGTTGGATTCCTGATAGCTTCCTAGAATATAGATGCCATTCTCTAGCTTAATATAATCAGGAATTAGTCTTTTTACACCAGTATCTGGAGTAGAAAAGTTGTCTTGAATTAATCCGTTATATCCAAATTCAAAGTCCCAATTTTCCATTTTTATATTCGAAAAACCTAACATTAAACTATGAGTTTTAAGAAGTAAATCAACTACAGGTATATTTGTTCTACCACCTCTTCTTATATCAAATTCTTTTCGTTTGTTATTTTGATAGCTATATCCAAAATCCAGTTTGACATCATTTTTCAATGACCTAAAATATTTAAAGGTTAACCTTTGATGACTGGCTCTTTGATTAGGGGTGCCTATGTTATAAGTAAAATCTTCAATTATTGATGGTTCGCTGGAATTGAGTGCAAAAAATAAGTCTTGGACATTACCAATATGTGATGCCTTTAGAATTCCTGGCTCTAAATTATAATTTGAATATTTTAAATTCCATCCTTTTGAAACTAAATCCTTTCCAAGTTTTATTGAAAAATCTACTTCTTTAAATCCGGTGTTTGAAAGGATATAATTTGGAGTATTAAAGTCTCCATATCTTTTACCTGTAAAATTTCCATTTATATAAAATCCGTTTGAATAATTTTTTTCAAGTCTAGATCCAAATTTTCCTCCCCAACCGTTAGATTCTAAATTTATAAATGAAGTTCCGAAAAGTGTATCTCTTAAAACTTTTCTTTTGGAACTTAAAATAATTGAACCTGCAGATGTGTCTCCACCGTATTTTAAAGCAGCAGCCCCTTTTATAAGTTGAATTGTTTCAAAAGAATCGAAATCAACATTTGGTGCATGGTCAGGACCCCACTGTTGATCATACTGCCTAAATCCATCGGTCACGACACCAACTCTACTTCCATACATACCGTGAATAACTGGCTTACCAATAGAATTTCCAGTTTTTAAAATTGATGCTCCTGGTATATAATTTAATGCATCAATCAAAGTATTACTCCCGTATGAATTAATTTCACTTATATCAACTAAAACTTCCTGAACTGATTTTCTAGTTCGAGAAAGCCTAGAGTCAGATACTATAATTTCTTCTAATTCATTTATATGGTGTTCTAATTTTAAATCAAATGTTTTGTTTTCTTTAAGATTTATTTTTTTGGTTTTCGATTTACAATTCGGATGGCTAAAATTTAAAATATATCTACCAGCACATATGCCCTGTATTTTGAATTCTCCATTTAGATTCGTTTGTGAAAAAAAATTGGTGCCCTCAATTTTTACAAGGGCACCAATTAAAAAAGAGTCATCGTGAAAGTCAGTGACTATACCTTTTAAAAATAAATTACATTCCTGGCTATAAATAAAATTCCAAATGAATAAACAATTCAGAATATAGTATAGAAGAATTGAATTGTATTTCAATTACCCAACTATTGATACTGGAATGTCAATAGCCACGTCATTATTTCCTCCAAGGCCATCTCTTGTTGTAGCATTAAAATTTGTAGGTTCGTGTATTAAATATACTCTCACCAAACCAGTACCAATGGAACTCGCATTCCAAACACTATTAAGAAGTACACCTCTGCCTCCGTCTTTAGTATCATTAGAAGCTGAAGTTACATTTACAGAAACATCTGCAAACTCATAAAATACTTGATGTTCGTCAGCTTCCGCAATTACCTCGAGTGTTATATCTTCAATATCATTTGGATCACTACTATTTATAAATCTTATTCCAACATTATGATCAGTATTTACCTTTAAATTGATTGTCTGAGAATTCATTTCACTCAAATCCCAGTCAACTGTTTGTGATGTTCCGTCTGCAGATTCAATAGTGAGTATAACATTTGAAATAAACTCTTGCTCATTTACAGCGTCTGGATCATCTTTACTACAGGATATAGTAAAAATAAAGGCTAAAAAAAGAATTTTTGCTTTACTAAATTTTGTAAAAAATTTCATATTATATTTTTTAAAAGGATTAAATTAATGCAACTCAGTTGCAAAAATAAATACTTTTTTTTTTTTTGAGGAAAAAAAATAAATAAATTTGTTATATGGGTATACATAGAAAAACTTCATCACTCAATACCTTATTAAATGAGTTTGATAATGACATAAGCGCTATCTCAGTTGTAGATCTTGTGAGTCGTTTAGGAGACAAAATGAACAAAACAACTATTTATCGTATCCTCAATAAGTTAGAAGACGACTCTATATTACATTCATTTTTTGGGAAAAATGGACTAAAGTGGTATGCAAAATGTGATGGGTGTTGTAATAGCAATTCTGAATCGATCTTAAATAAATTTCGCCCACATTTTCAATGTCTTAGTTGTGGTAAAATAGATCGTATTAACGTAGAGATGAAATTACCAAAAGTGACTAGTCAAAAAGTTAGTGTATCGCAATTATTGATTCAAGGAAGATGTGAATTATGTAATTAATCTAAATTTTTCATAATAAACTTCATTTAGATTTTAGATAAAAAAATTGAAATGAAAGAATAGAGATAACTAATATTTGGATTCATTGTTTTCAGGCTACAATCTTCTTATTTTAATATTTCTATATGACACGGTTCCTGGCTCATGATCCTGAAAAGATATATGCCCTTTCTTATATTTTCCAAAACCCGACATCTCATTAAATTTACTATTTTTCACCATAGCATCCCACTTATCTCCAGATAAAGGAAAATTATTTATTTCAGTACCATTAAGTATTACTTTACCTTGATTTGTTTCATAGTTTACAGTAATATGATATTGATTCCACTCACCTGCTTTTTTTGAAGCGATGCTGTTAGGAGGACTCATGGCATACAGAGCACCCACTGTATGTTTTTGATTATTAGGGTCATCACCATAAATATCAGCATCTATCACTTGAATTTCAGGACCAGTCTCGTGCGGATGTTCATATTTTTTATCTTCACTTACTCCCCATATAAAACCACTATTTGAATTTTTAGAAATCTTCCACTCAAACTTTATTTCAAAACTTGTGTATGTTTCATCTGTAGTTAGGCTTTTATTTCCGTCACCCTTAGCATCTTTATAGTTAAATGTATAAACTCCATTTTCAACGATCCATCCGCTCTTTTCTCCGCCCTCATTCTGGTAAATATGCCAACCTTTAAAGCTATCGTCTTGTGAAAGAAGCTCCCAGCTTGAGTCAGTCTCCTTCGAAGTCTCTTTATTTCTTTCTTGAGGGATTTGTTTACAACTTACAAATGCAATAGATAAAAGAATAATCAATCTATATGTCATCATAAAAATGTTTTTATAAAAATAATGAATTCTTTAAAAGTCATAAACTTAATTGAAGTAAAGATGTAAACAAAAATTTGAAATCAAAATTTAAAGCTTTCGAGCTTTTAGTTTTTCCGTCAATTTTGGAACGATCTCAAATGCATCCCCGACAACCCCATAATCAGCTGCTTTAAAAAAAGGTGCTTCTGGATCATTATTAATCACAACCTTTACTTTTGAGGAATTAATACCAGCTAAATGTTGAATTGCACCTGAAACGCCGACCGCTATATACAAATTTGATGCAACAGGCTTACCAGTTTGACCTACGTGTTCACTGTGTGGTCTCCACCCCATGTCAGAAACTGGTTTAGAACAAGCAGTAGCTGCACCTAAAACGTCAGCCAATTCTTCAATAAGATTCCAGTTTTCTGGTCCTTTTAACCCACGACCACCTGAAACAACAATATCAGCGTCTGCAATAGTGACTTCTCCTTTTAATCTATCTACCTCAGTTACTTTTAAACTATTAGTTGAGGATACATATGTACCTTTTAAATATTCACAAGTTTTATTTTGTTCTTTTAATCCAAAAGAATTGGATGAAAGAGACAAAATCACACGGTCTTTTAAACTTTTATTCTCATTATATGCCTTGTTAGTAAAACAGGAGCATTTAACTTGAATAGGGTCATATTTTGTGGGTAATCCAACTACATTTGAGATATAGGCTGAATTAATTTTAACAGACAAAATCGGTCCTAAATATCTTCCGTCAGCAGATGAGCTTACTATGATTATGCTTACTTTTTCTTTTTCTACAAGAAGTGAAATACTATCACTATAACTTTCTACATTAAAAAAATTATCTTGTTTTGTTTCTATATTATAAAATTTATCAATTCCGTATGACTCAAGTATTTTGGTGTTATTAATATTGAATCCTACACCGACCAATTCATAACCTCTAGCATCAGCTACAGCTCTGGAATAAGAAGCTATCTCTAAACCTGTTTTTTTTACATCTCCGTCTTGTGATTCAATAAATGCAAGTATTTTCATTTTTTTACTTTATAGAACTTTGGCTTCATTTTCAAGTAGTTTAATTAATTCATCAATATTATCTGAATCGACGAGTTTAACTGGACCTTTTTCATCAGGTTTTTTAAAAGTTAGAATTTCAGTTGCTGGTTTAATTTCATTTGGAGATATTACTTCTAGTGATTTTTGTCGCGCTTGCATTATCCCTCGCATATTTGGTATTATAAGATCTTTCTCTTCAACCAATCCTTTTTGAGCACCAATAACAATCGGTAAAGAAGCTTTCAGACTTTCCTTACCGCCGTCTATTTCTCTCTGTAAATCAACTTTGTTTCCGTCTATTTCTAAATGAATGCAATTTGCTAAGTAAGGCATCTCACAAAGTGTTGCAAGTATTCCGCCTACCATACCTCCGTTATAATCAATTGATTCTCTTCCTGTAATAATAAGATCATAGCTTTTATCCTTGCAAATAGTTGACAAAACTGATGCTACCTGAAAACCGTCTTTTGCTTGAACATTAACTCGAAGTGCTTGGTCAGCCCCAATAGCAAGGCATTTTCTTAAAATAGGATCACAGCTTTCATCCCCAACTGTTACGACTGTAACTTTTGCTCCTGATTTTTGCTGAAGCCATATGGCACGCGTCAGTCCAAATTCATCGTTTGGATTGATTACAAATTGAACACCCTGAGAATCAAAGGAAGAATTATCCTCTTTAAAATTAATTTTGGAAGTTGTATCAGGAACACAACTAATACATACAAGAATATTCATTTAAATACAATTTTAATCTAATGTAATTAAAAAAATGACACTGTGTCATTTTTTTAGAATATTTCATTTAGTTTAATTAAAGTCTTTAACTAATCTAAATCCAGTATGTTGAAGTCCTGTATCTGGTGACGATTTCATTCTAGCTGAAACCCTATATCCAGAACAATATGCTTCATTGCACAAAAAAGATCCTCCTCGCATGACCTTTTGTTTCAGATAGGGTTGGTAAGGATCGTAAGGTTTTTCAGGCCCTTTTGGATTTGATAATTTCTGATCTTTGGTTTTCGAATAATAATTAAAATCATACCAATCAGAACACCATTCCCATACATTTCCTGCCATGTCATAAAGTTCAAAAGAATTTGGTTCAAATGATCCAACTGGAGCAGTATAAAAGAAATTATCTCTTTGTTCATTAAAGTAGGGAAAACTTCCCTCCCATGAATTTAACTTTGGTAAGCCAGAATTCAAATCTTCATTACCCCATGGGTAAATTGAATTTTTCCTACCTCCTCGAGCGGCCCATTCCCATTCAGCCTCAGTTGGTAATCTTTTCCCTACCCACTTAGCATAGGCAATTGCATCATACCAGGATATATGAACAACAGGATGGTCACCTTTCCCATCTATGTTGCTGTCTGGACCCATAGGATGTTTCCAATTCGCACCTGGTTGCCATTTCCACCATTGATTATGTGAATTTAAATTTACAGGGCCTTGTGAAGAAACAAATATTAATGAAGCTGCTTTAAAAAGAGAATCATCTGGTCTTGGGGTATTTGGTGGGAGTTCCTTTTTAATATCTTCCCACTTAGGCGGAATCTCTGCTGTTGTTAAGTAACCTGTTGCTTCAACGAATCGGGTAAATTGACTATTAGTAACCTCATTTTGATCAATCCAAAAAGAATCTACATAAACAAGGTGTTTTGGAGATTCATCTTTTCTAGAGAATTTTTCTTCACTACCCATTAAAAAACTGCCTGAGGGAATCAATACCATTCCTTCTTTTTTGATCATGTTACTTTCAACTTTATCTTGGTTACATCCAAAAAATAAAATTGAGGTTAATATTAGAAGGCGCAGCATCAAATACTATATAAATTGATTAATTATATTTTCAAAAAGCTCCTGTTTTCCACTTATTCTTTTTAGAGATTTTGAATTGGACGCAATTTCATATAAATTCTCTAAACTTAATTTTCCACTCTCAAATTGTTTTCCATTGCCATTGTCAAAAGAATTATAACGGTCTTTTCTCAGCTTAAGGAATTCTGATTGTGTAAGTATTTTCTCTGCAGTTAGGATTGCCCTAGCAAAAGTGTCAGCTCCACCAACGTGAGCATGAAAAATATCATCTAAATCTGTAGAATTTCTTCTAATTTTTGCATCAAAATTTATTCCCCCTCCTTGCAATCCTCCAGATTGTAAAAAAATAAGCATTGCTTCTGTAACCTCGTAAATATTCACGGGAAATTGATCAGTATCCCATCCATTTTGACTATCTCCTCTATTAGCATCAATACTACCCAGCATCCCTGAATTTGCTGCTACAGCTAATTCATGTTCAAATGAGTGCTGAGCCAATGTTGCGTGATTTACCTCAATATTTAACTTAAAATCTTTCTCTAGTCCATACGCTCTTAAAAAACCAATGGCTGTTGCTGCATCAAAATCATACTGATGTTTCATAGGTTCCATTGGTTTAGGCTCTATAAAAAAGGTTCCCTTGAATCCCTGACCACGAGCATAATCTCTGGCCACTGACAACATTTTAGCCATATGATCTAACTCTCTGTTAATGTCTGTATTTAATAAGGACATGTATCCTTCCCTTCCACCCCAAAAAACATAATTTTCTCCACCAAGTGCCATAGTTAAATCTAATGCAATTTTAATTTGAGCACCAGCACGAGCGACAACTTCAAAATCAGGATTCGTCGCTGCTCCGTTCATGTAAATTGGATTAGAAAAGCAGTTTGCAGTTCCCCAAAGTACCTTTACGCATGAATCCTTTTTCTTTTGAGAAATATAATCGGCGATTTTATGTAAACGGTTTTCAGTTTCAATCAAATTATCTGCTTCATCTACTAAATCAACGTCATGGAAGCAGAAATAATCAAAACCTAACTTTGTGATTAATTCAAACGCTGCATCTGCTTTGTCACGTGCTCTTTGCATTGGATCATTTGATTGATCCCATGGAAATTTTTGTGTTCCAGGGCCAAATGGATCTGCTCCCTGTCCACAAAAGCTATGCCAGTAAGCAATAGCAAACTTAAAATGCTCTCGCATTGTTTTACCCATCACTAATTGATCTGGATTATAGTATTTGTAGGCAAACGGGTTATCAGATTCTTTTCCCTCATAATTAATTTTACCAACTCCTTTATAAAATTCTCTATCGCCTGTAATTATCATTGATTTGTATTTAATTTATTATATAAAAAATTTTTCCACTTATCATAAGCTATTTTATACTTTTCATTTTTGATTTGGGGTTCTGTAGTTTTGATTTTGTCATTGTTTCTTAAAGAGGTGCTTAACTGTTCCAAGGTATTTACATCAAGACTTGACGCCCTCGCAGCTCCAACTGCACCTGTAGTATTATATATTTCAACTGGCTTACCTATTAATGAAGAAAAAGTAGAAGTAAAAACGTCGGATTGAAAAATATTATCATTTCCAGCTCTAATTAACTCTGCATTTAGACCATCTTTATTCATTATTTCCATTCCATAAACAAAAGCAAAGGCTATG
>MDTB01058099.1_pt1 | contig 10608 bp, 9 predicted proteins | sample 811161 | NCBI WGS metagenome assembly MDTB01 (sample SAMN05326650, study PRJNA326480) | marine metagenome | isolation source: seawater | place: Mediterranean Sea | collected 2009
AAGTCGATGATCTTTTGCGTTATTTCTGATTCATCATATATGCCAAGCCAGTAATCGTATCCGGCCAGTTCATTTACAGCCACCTGATTATGGTGGTCGCTCACAAACAACAGTTCATGATCAGTCAGCTCATGAGCAATCGATAACGCACGAAATATGTGCCCCATTCCTACCTGGGGATTTCCTATTACACGAAACACGATTCGGCGGCGCTGCAATAACTTCTCACAAACCCACCAGTCTCGAAGAGATTGAATCTCGAGGCTGTTCTCATCTACTGGCCAATAACATACATCCCAGGGTAACTCCTCCAGCTCTCTCAGTCGTCCCAATCTGATCAAACAGAACGCATTCGACCCCACCAAAAATTTCTCTTGTCTGCCTGTCAACGACTCTGAGACAATTCGGGAATTTCCTGGCTTAACGATCTCGCCTTTTTCTTCTCGCACTGGCTTTAGCGCGTCTATTTCTAGCCGGCGCGCTTCACCGAGTGCTGTATTCAATGTATTCAGGCCTAGCAACAAAGCGTAGGGCGATAAGATCAGTATGTAATCTGAATCTTGTGTGAACTTGGCGCATATTGTTCGTAGGCTGACCTCAACGCGAGTTGATTCCCATGACAGTGTCGGATCAAACAACACAGAAATATTGTTACGCTCGCCAATCAGTCGTATTTCTTCTGAGTCTGTAAAAAGAAAGATTGACTCAGGGCGTAAACCCAACTCTAAAGCCTTATTCAACGTCCGCTGGATTGGATTGACTCCGGCAATCTTTTTTACCAGATCATCTTGAAATCTTGCTTCCTTTTTTATTGCAGGAATTAATACTGTCACCGCACGTTGCTGATTCATTCGTGGGCTAATTCCCTAAGTACCTGCTTACTTGCTAACAGAATCTTATCCAGATCTTCCGAACTTAAAGATTGCTGAAACGGAAATGAGACCATGCTATCGAAGAACTTATCGGTATTCGGGCAGGACGCATCCCCTAATCCAAGCTTTTGATAAAACGGGTATCGATACAGCGGGCAGTATTGCACTACACATTGGATACGATAATCCGTGGCCATTTTCCGAATAAATTGATCTCGTTGCCCGTGCTTCATCCATGCGATTAATAGGTGATAGTTATGTCGAGTTGAATCAACTCGATGAAACTCTAGTTCGGGATATTCTGTCAACGAATCAATAATCTGTAACGCCCGCTGCCTTTTTTGGGAATTTATGTGGTCAACTCGATCAATGAGCAATTCGCCAACAACGCACGCAGCCTCATTTAAGCAGTAATTACTCGGATAAAGGCTACGCCCGTCAAGCTCTGGTAGATCGACATTGCCCATGGCTGGGATCCAATAATCTTCCCTATGGAACTCAAAGTCGCAATGCCCATTATGACGCAGCTTAGAGACTAACTCTGCATGATGCTTTTCTCGAACCACCAGAATCCCTCCTTCTCCAAGGGTGCTAATATTCTTGTGTGCGTGAAAAGAAAAAGCAGCAAAGTGCCCAAAAGTCCCGACCTTTTTTCCCGAAACCTCAACACCAAACGCTTGGGCAGCATCTTCAATAACCAAAATCCCGCGCCGCTCTGCCAGCTCTAGTATGGGAGGCATATCCACCCCATATCCATATAGATGAGGTATAACAATTGCACGGGTCTTCGATGTGAGACATGATGCGATTGTCTCAACATTAACGACGCGGGTTTTCAGATCAATATCAGCCCAAACAACTCGCGCGCCTGCTTTTATAAACGGATATGCTGAAGCCGTGAAAGTATGCGCAGGTACAATAACCTCATCCCCTTGATCAAAACAGCATAATTGGGCGGCTATTTCCAGCGCATTGGTGGCGTTTGAAACAGCGAAAACATGGTCAACCCCAAGATAATGTCCTGCTTTTTCTTGGAACCTCTTCAGATACTCACCTTGTGTTAGAGATTTGGCATTCCGCATTAGCTCTATAACTGCTTCAGTCTCTACCTCTAAATAGCCATGAGCGCGCCCAGCGAATGGAATGTCGAAATTTAGACTCATCGGTATCGTTTCCTGTCAGAGTATCGGATTATTCATTCTTACCAAAGTTTTCCCACCATTAATAAGCAGGTTAAGGGCTAATTGGAATTGTCAAATTTAAACGGCCAAGACCGATTTGTTCTAGCATAATTCCAAAATTACTCTTTGAATTCCACTTAGTGCAAGTGGGCAGCCTGCAGACAAGCAACTGAGTTCGAAGGTAGGTTTCAACCGGCGATGGCAAACAAAATAAACTCATTACCTGTAATAAACCAGAGTGGAGCTGTAAAAATCGCTCCATCAGTTGGTATTATAGGCAATGTAAGGAGCTTCTAGCCTCTTTCCTTCCTTTTAAGTCAAAACCCGAAAGTTACAAGTTCGAGAAGTTCAAATAGTATATTCTAGCGACGCTAATATTTGTTCTTACCCTGATTTATTGCAAGATCTTCTCGAAAATTTTCCTCACAGTCCGCCGATCAAGCTGTTCTTTAAAGCCTTCTCCCAACGCATTGATCAGCGGCTTTTCATGGATTATTGTCGCCTTATATAGTTGATCATGAGTTATTGAATCTAGACTCCCAATGTTATTGGTAAGTTCGCCCAGATCAATTGATTGTTTCGCAACCAGCCTCATAAAATCTGAGTATTCACCTGGATAATAGTCTTCCATTCCCTTCATCGCAACGCAATTAGCTTTGCAATGGTGTATGCCAAAAACAACACTTAATCCGGCAGAAAACGGGTGAACTAACCCAACGTAACTGGTCGCGATCGCGCTACCACCGAGATATGACGCGACCATTATTTTTTCGCGATTGTTATCGTGTTGCATATTCTCATCCGCGAACACTTCTCTAGCCAACTTAATCGCTTGGAATGACAACGCATCACCAATTGCATTCCGGTAACTGCCGGCTAATGCCTCAAAGGAGTGAATATATGCATCCATGCCAGTAAAGAAATACTGGCTCCGAGGAACCGTTCTAGTCAGCGATGGATCAAGAATCAGTTGGTCAAACACTGTGAAATGGCTGTTCATACCTAACTTAAGGCCCGTTGCCTCGTTGGTTAGCACACAGGTTCGAGTTGCCTCCGCCCCAGTGCCTGACAAAGTGGGGATTCCAATCTTATGCACTCCCCGCAGTCGCAGTAAATCCCAGCCCTGATAATCTTCGGCCTGCCCCCCGTTAGTCACTAGATTAGATATCGCTTTTGCTGTATCGAGGGTTATTCCTCCCCCAAGCCCAACAATTGCACAAGGGGTCTTGTGAGAGGCAGCAGACATCCGTCCTAACAGGGCGTTTATGTATTTGGTCGTTGGCTCTTTGTTGGTTGAGACATAGTCGACGTGATCGGTATGTAGAGTTGGTAATAAATCAACCAAATCCGACTTTTCTTTGAAAAATTCATCCACAAAGAACCAGACGGGGCCATCCTCATCCTCTCTTCTTTTTCGCAACATGTCGGATAGAGATGACAGCGAGCCCTCCCCAATGATGTACTCAGGGACATTGCGAACATTTTTTATCCCGGTATCAAGTAATTGGACCATAATTGCGGCCGTCGCGAATTGTAGTTATTGAACTGAGGCGTTACGAACATTCAGTTCTTGACTAACGATAGTCTGCCCCAAAACAAGCGCTTGATATTTATCTAAGATACTCGCTGGATCATTGCCATCTGATAAATGCTTTTTAAGGAATGCCTGAACGACGGACCGTTCTGGCGCCCAGGGAGTCTTGTTCATCTGGTTATCAATAAAACCAATGGTGTCCTCAATAGTTGCGGCATCGTATACAACTCCGCTGCCATTGAAGATGGTCTCATTCGAAGTCAGGAATTTTGGGTTACAAACGACTCTGTTTTGAAGAAGCGCCTCAAACGCAATACTTGTCCCATATGCTACGACCATATTTGACCCAGCAATTAGGCTTGTACTCTGGTCTCCTGCACTTACATAAGTGATATTCTTTTTTTCCAAAAACGATTTTTCTTCTTTTGCAGTTAACCCTCCGGCTACCCTACCCCTAGTATGTCCGATAATTATTAACTCTAAGCCGGTTATATCACCTATTTTGCCCAGCAACTCCAGACATTTTCCTCTATCAATATGGTATTCCCAATGTCTTAGAAAAAAGGCAATCTTAAAGCGCTGAGATGATGGCGGGTTTCTGGTTCGCGAGCAAGAGAGCTGCAAATTTATTCTGTGCCATTCCTGACTATACCTTGCACTCCCTATAACCTTTATTTTTTCTTCTCTTATTTCAGAGTCAATCCCAAATTGTTTAGCCGGTGTATTTTGGACGACGTACCATGTATAGAGATTACGTTCGGCTAAAGATGGCGGCTTACCGGTCTTTTTTATCACATCTGACACAGTAGGATTCATATCCCAATTGGTCTCAATACGATGGCCATGGGGAAAAGCCATAATTGGGAGACCTCTTGCCCGCCCCGGTCGAATAAAAAATTCCGCCATTTGGTTGCCAACAGGGCCTGACCACTCATTGACAATGGTCGTCACCGAATTGCTCTTCAGGACACTTCTCCCGACTGTATGTGCAAGCGCTACGTCGATCAGGCGCTTCAGAAAATACACCGGTATTTTTTTTCTTACATTCTCAAAATAGCGACGAATTAACTTACTCTCTAGTTTTCGTGCCCCTGCCTCGACCAAGAACTCAATTCGATAATCGTGACTCAAGTCTGAGGATACAAAAAGAAAAGCGACTGAAGCGCCTGAATTGACAACCTTCCATGCCACTGGGACGATCTGGTCTATATCGTTATATGTGCGAAAGAGAAAAAGAATAGTTTGTGGCATGCTTACTCCCTGATCGACTTGTCTCATGCCTCTGAATAACTGGAAATAGACCCGGGCTGCCGAGTTTATACTATAATTTTTTTTGAAACCACGACTGGTTGACCAATTGGCATATACGATTTTAATGTCTGTGTATCACGGAACTAGTTACTCGGAACTGAGTGAATGCTTATCCAGTCTTGTGGCGCAAACGCTCCCTCCTGATCAAGTGCTCATTGTTCAGGACGGTCCTGTCGATGATGGTCTCAAACATTGCGTTAAACGTTTTGCCAAGCATCTACCAATAAAGAATCTTGTTTTCGAGAAAAATTGCGGTCTGGGTCCTGCACTGCGAGAGGGGTTGCTACAGTGTCAGACTGAATTTGTGGCACGAGTTGATTCCGATGACCGATCCGTGCCCGATAGAATGCGGATTCAAAGCATTTTTCTTGAAGAGCATTCGGAGATCAGCGTCGTAGGCGCATATATGCGTGAATGGGATCATCGAGGAAAGCATGCCAAAGGTTTTATTCGCTCAGTGCCAATGGATTCGGTCGGCATTGCCAAAACATCGCGGTGGCGAAATCCAGTTAATCATCCAACTGTAATGTTTAGAAAGAGTGATGTTTTAGAGTGTGGAAACTACTCAGACCAACCTTTTTTTGAAGATTACCTCCTATGGGCCAAGATGATAAAAATGGGGAAGCATCTCAGAAATCTGCCAGTCGTTCTTGTGGAAACCCTCATTGATCCTAGCTTCTTTCAGCGTCGTGCTGGAATTCATTACCTTCTCAAGGAATTTTCCCTCGCGAAGGCGCTAGCCGATGAAAAGTTTTTTTCGCGATCCCAAATGTTGCTATTCTTAACTCTCCGGCTACCACTGCGGCTCTTACCAACCTCACCTTTCAAATCTATTTATCAGAGGTTTCTTCGGAAGCCTTCTATTGAATTATGATCCGACTATATTTAACTGTCCTAACAAATCAGAAGTTGATTGCTACCGATTCATTACGATAGTCGTGGCACACTGATGACCTATTTATCCTCCGATGATCGGTTATTAGTTTAATGAAAGAACGTCTAAAACGTCTTGGTTTTATTTCCCTGGCGATATCGACTTCTTTACTGCTATTAGTGGTGATTCCAATTTACCTGTTATCTGGCGACGGTATCAGTCGACCTTTCATTGAGAACGACTTTATTCCACAAACGAAAAAAATAATCTTCGTATTGAGCTTTTCTGGAGCGTTTATTGCAGCCCTATTTATCTGCACCAAAAGATTTTCTCTGCCCATCCCAGGACTTCGCAGTGAGATTTTTTTGGTTAACTCATTAGTGTACGTTTTCATTGGGCTCGGTCTGAGTCTTGCTCGCGTACCTCTTTATTCCAGAACGGTATTTTTGATTGAGTTCCTGATCAGCACACTATTGCTAATCCTCTTTCTTTATACGCTCCATAGAATTTTTCCTCGACGAATCGGTCTCATGCCAGATCTCACCGCTTCTGATTTTGAGCCCCTCAATCCAATTCAATGGGTCCTAATTCGATCTCTGGCTGAGGATGAAATTAAGAATCTGGATGGCGCAATCATTGACACCAAGCGCTCCGTCGATCAACAAGTTAGTGAATTTCTGGCTCAAATCAGCGGGCACAATATTCCAATCTATGAGGACAAGCAACTTATCGAATCTATGACTGGCAGAATTGATCTTGACCAACTTACGGTGACTGAGTTTGAGAAATTTATTCAACACAAAGCGTTTCTGCTACCAAAACGATTTATCGATACCATCATTTCTATCCTACTTCTGATTCCCATTGGCTTAGTTGGAATAGTGATTGCGACTGTCATTAAAGCTGACTCTAGCGGACCAGTCTTTTTCCGCCAAACTCGAATTGGGTACCGGGGCATCCCTTTTTCGATGATCAAGTTTCGAAGCATGCGTCCTGAGCCCGACTCCCCTAGTTCTCAATTTGCAGCTCATAACGACCAACGGGTCACTCGAATAGGCCGACTCCTGCGTAGAACGCGGCTAGACGAGTTACCTCAATTTTTGAACGTTTTGCGTGGGGAAATGAGCATAATCGGCCCACGGCCTGAGCAACCGGCATTTGCCGAAGATTTCAGCAAGACAATTCCGTTTTACTCGCTTCGACACACTGTCCGGCCAGGGATTACTGGATGGGCTCAAATTAGGCACGGCTACGCTGCCAGTGAGCAAGAAACCAGAATCAAGCTTGAGTACGACTTTTTCTACATCAAACACATATCATGGTGGCTGGAACTAACTATTGTCATCGCTACGCTCAAGACCATTATTTCGGGGTCGGGACATCGGTAACTCAATCACAACTGGTTGGCATGGTCTTGCAATGCGTCACTAGCCTTTATTCGTCGGCATCCCTTCGCATCCTTTCTTGCATGAACATAGAAGCGATTTGAAACTCATCCTCATTATCAATATCGACTGATGATCTACGATCCATTAAAAGTGCGTACGATCCACAGGTTGGAAAAAAGGTTCTCTCTTCTAGAAGTGCGCTCACCGAAATAATATAAATCGCTCCATTAATCTGGCAATCCAACCGTCTAGAGGATTTCTCGTCAGGTCCATTAATTTCCTTCGAAATTCCCGTCATTTTAAAATCCAACCCGAGTTTGCCCATCCAGTCTATTGGTTTTTCGGTTTTACAAACGCCAATTACTGCGGTGGCGCCTACTTTGGCAAAAAGGTCAAAACCCAAGTCGATATGCTTCGCTGTACGAAGCGGCGAGGTCGGTTGCAGTAAGGCTACATAACCAAATTTCGGACTACGTTTCTGTATCACTTTTAGTGCATGTATCGCAACGTCAACACTTTTTGCACTATCTGTCGCTAATGCGCTTGGCCGCTTCACGACCCTTTTTGCTCCACATTCAATTGAAACATCGTGAATTTCTTGAGAATCAGTTGATACAACAACTTCATCTATTATCTTCGATTTTTCTCCTGCTTCTATACTCCACCTGATAAGGGGGTACCTCTCAAGTAAGCGCGTATTTTTTCCTGGAAGACGCTTACTTCCACCTCGCGCCGGAATAATACCCAGAACCGTTTCCCCATTAAACAACTGGCCTACTCCTTATCTTCGACCGTTGCCAACCAACAGCCCTAAACATATATGCAGATATCAGTCCAGTTTCTTGACAACTTAAACTAATCTCACGGCTTCTATCAAAGTTATCGATTATTGCCAAACTTTCATACACCACTCGTTTATCGGCCGTCGCCTGATTTTGGTGGCGCTTTTTCAACAACTGCAATATACCGTCGTTGACGGGGCAACCCAGAACTATATGGATGGACATATTTCATTAAAAAGGTCACCCGGCACGGGCTACGTCTAGCAATATATTCAAGAATCGTCACCATTCCCTGAGACAGATACTGCCTATTACTAGGCTTTGCATGGAGGACGACATCATCAAATACTAATCCCGCCATCCTTGCATAGATGGAACGCATTGCAGGCATCCCACGCAATCTCAGGATACATGTGTCCGCCGTCAATCCAGGCCAAATCGAATTTCTTGTTGCACTGAGCCGGCAAAAAGAAACTATTTACGCGAAGTTGCATTGCCTGAGTTTGGGCAAGGTTGGCATGCATTCGCTCCTCTACCTGTCCTCGACCGCCGCTAGTCTCGCGGCTATAGGTAGAAAGATATATTGGATCATCTTCAGGCAATTCGATGGTCGTGATATCGCTTTTGGGGAAAAAATGAGACAGAAACCTCGTCGTCTGGGCTTCGAACGTGCCTATCTCCAAAATATTTGGTGCCTGGTAGTTGCGAAGCGCCAGTCCGGCAAAAAGAATCAGGTGCGCCGAAATCCATGGCGGTCGCTCACGGACAAGGCCTGATTCAATAGTAGCCCTCACGCCCGAGTCATAGTCTATTCCTAGCGTCAGAAACTTAGTCTTTTCCTCCAAGAGGAATCGTTTTCCATCAAAAAATGGCCTTAAGAGTGCCGTCTTAAGAAGCCTTGCAGTCTTCTTCATTGCTGGCGCCCTAAATTGCACCAAGAGTGGACTTTAGATCCCCTCATGCTGCTGGTTTTCCCGTTTCGCAAGTGGACAGCCCAACAGATCAAAAAAATTGCGTCCAGTTTACTGCCTCGTACGCGCCGTTTTGCTCAACTTAAAGCGTAAGTCCACTCTTTGCCCAGCAAAATGTGAATAGCGTTGGGGGCAAAAGCGTATCCAAAAAAGACAAAAGCGCCGGACCACCGGTATCGCTTGTTAGTGGATAAAAAACAAGAAACCACCAATAACAACTCAGTCGCAAGATAAACATGCATCAAACGCGAGAATACCTCCGGTAAAACAGCAAAAGGCGCGATAAAGAAAAACATCGCGGTTCGAACATTTCGAAAAATCGGCGTATCGGTCGAGCCGTATTTGCCAAGGATGGCCTCGGACGCCAAATAGACACAAAACAAGATTGCTAGCTTCGCAAATGATCCGACACGATCTGGGGCCAGGTGATCCTGATTATAGTAAATATATTTTTTGACATCTGGCAAAAAAATATCATTCTCCCACAATAGCGACAGAGTTTGCCTCGTGACCTCCAGAAGCGCTATTTTCATTATTAGAAGAGAAAAACCTGCGAGCAATATGGAATAAAATGCCACCTTGTAATTAATCCAATTGAGCGCTATCGGTTGACGTTCAAAAGGCCTGGATTTTGCTATGACGCAAATAACTACTGACACGCAAAAAAATACAACTATCCACCGATGGAATGACGCTGCAGCCAGTAACGCCAGAAAACCAAAGACATATCTTCGGTTGTGTAATAAAGACCATGAGAGGAGAAGAATGCAAACACCCAGAAACTGGCGCAGCGAGTTTTGACTCCCAACGAAAGTGAATACCGAGCCCAAGATCAAGGAAATACTAATGATCACCGACCGAGTGTCGCCATATAACCCTTGTTTGAAAAACCCGAAATTTTTGCAGGCAAGAACTAGGCATAAACATGATACCAACAAAATTGCGATTATCGGTCCGTCACTGACATACCTATCAGTCGCTCCCAAGGAGAGACGTGGCAGTAGCGGCCCGTCAGGCAATACCGACAACAGTCCTTTCGATAACCATTCAAAGCCCTTTGCCCCTTTTGGTCCTTGCCCAAACTTCTCTCCTGTTTGGTCGGCTGGATCTAAAAACACTTCCCCCCCGGAAAAGGTATATGGGTATATCGCCATGTGCCCTGTAGAAAAATAGACCGAATACTTTGGCAAATCACCCGTCGCTGGTTTGAGAAGATACGCGCTCGCAAGGAATATAAGTGATAGCGATAACAACGCCGGACCAATAGGTCGCATCGCGGCACGTGCCATAAACACGTGGGGCGTTATCCATAAAGCCAAAAGGAGCCAGGCTTCAGGCTTTAATAAGAGTCCCATCCCTGAACTAGAACCGCTGCAAGCTTTGATCGGTTGCTAACGCCGCGCCTTACAACTCTCCTCGACTTTGCAACATAAGATACGTTCCGACAAGGTGATCAAGCACCATATGAAGATCTTCCACTGGCCCATACTCTCCGAGCTCAGAATCTACATGAACATTGTTCTGCGTGAGCTTTTTTAGCTGTCCACCGTCAAAACCAGTTAAGCTTATTGTTGTCATCGAGGAACTATTACCATACTCGACTGCTCTTATAAGGTTTTTCGAATTTCCCGACGCTGAAATTGCCACCAACACATCTCCCTTGTCTGCTTGCGCTTTTAACTGGAGTAAAAAAAT
>MDTB01202310.1_pt1 | contig 10608 bp, 9 predicted proteins | sample 811161 | NCBI WGS metagenome assembly MDTB01 (sample SAMN05326650, study PRJNA326480) | marine metagenome | isolation source: seawater | place: Mediterranean Sea | collected 2009
ACATTGGCAGTTGATCTGCGCAAAGGTAAATCAGCACTTCGGAAAATTTTGCAATATGTAGCCTGAGTACCATCAATCAAAACATCACGAATACCACCTAATCCTTCCTGTAAGGCCTTAATCACCTGATTGGACTCATGACTTACTCGTTCGCTGTCACGGGCCAAGGCTTTTTTTGTTGCTAAAACAACAACGCCATAAATTGCAGCAAAACCTCCGAAGGCAGCGATAGCCATTGGCTCAATTGTCACAAGCGTAAATAGTATAAATATCAGAGTCAAAGAAGAGCTTGATATATGCATCAAGGGCAAAAGTGTGCTGTACACAACAGTATTAGCTTTGCCTGATATTCCAGCTATCACTTCACTACTATTACGTGCCACATGAACCGCATATGGTTGATATAGAGTACGACGGTAGATATTAATACTTAAATCAGCACCAATTGCATGACTCAGTCTCGTTTGAATCCATAATAAAACTAGCCTCATCGAACCAGACAATAATGCAGCAAAAATAAAAATTGCTGTTAGAGGCAACAGCAATTCTTGTGGTTCTGTTATGTTAAGAGCATTAATGAATGGCTGGGCTAGAGGAAGGGAAAATATACGATCAGGAGCTGTTAATACTCCTAAAAATGGCAATACTGCACCAATACTAATTACCTCAGCGAAAGATGAAAGAATCATCAACAGAAATAATAGACCTATCTGCGCACGTCTATGCGGTAAAATATGTGGCCAAAGACGACCAAGAAGTCGAGACAGAGTTGAATTAGGCATAGTAGATTCTTATATTGAAAAAGATGTTAATTAAATTCTAGAAATTATATTTTCGATAATTAACTGGATGGCAATATTTATAGACTTCCTTTCTATTTAAGATGTTTCTGTTGGTATACTTCTTCTTGTAATTGGACGATTTCTTTTTGAAGCTGAGTATATTCTTGCTTCTTTCTTACCAAAAATCGTGAAGTGATTGCCGCCTTCTCAACGAGACCCATAGGGGTTAATAAATACATATAACCCCACTTATTATCTGAGCGCTGGAAATTATCTAGTTTGATCCAGCCCACATCAATGAAAGATTTAACCAAGTAGTGGGTTTTACCTAAACTCACTCCCAGTTCCTCAGCCAGCTGGCGCTGCGTTAGATTGGGACGTTGCTCGAGTATTTTGAGGGCACGATATTCAAGTTCTTGATTGGACATAGTAATTAAAGAATTAAACAGTTAAAGAATTGTTTTAAGCAAGCTACCGCAGGACACTGCAGGAACAGATCCCTAAGAAAACACAAAACAAACCAGCAAAGGACTCCAAGCTTGTTCATTAGGTGAACAAAGTAGCATAAGATGATGGAATTGCAAGTTTTAGGTTCTGTGGCGTTAAATAGCGCAGTATTATTGATTTTTATTCTTAGATATCAGCATTAACCCTAATACTAAAATCAAATTACTTAAGTAATAACATATAGGCCATCTTAGTTACGCTTTCTGACGTAGTGCATCACTAACACTAACAAAGCCGACAATATACCGCCTAACATAGTACTCAAAATACAGATAAGCGCCCTGTTAGGTTTTATTTTTTGGTCCGGCACCATGCTTGGGCTTACAGATACAAAGGCAAAATCAGGATTGGCCTCGGCTAACATCTTTGTTTTAATTTGCTCTTCTATAATGTTATAAAATACTTCCTGCATCTCAGCTATAGATGTTTTACCTATCTGATCCTGCAAATATGAGATGTTTCTGGTAACTTTATCTATTTGTCTTTGTTGCATGAAGCTATTAATGGAATCGACATACAAGTCAACCCATTGCTTAGCGATGTACGGAGAGTAATGCTCAATAGACACTGAGACCATGTCTGTATCTTTATCTTCCGATATATCTAGTAGTCCTAAGAATGCCAGGTATAGAATCCAACTTCTGGGCGGACCCTTAATACCTGCTTCGTTCTCAATCAGCCATTGGTTATTTTCGAGGTCATATGCCTCATCATCAATCAGTAGTTGATTAGAATCTTTATTCCAGCCCTTTGCTGCAATTAGCTCATCAGCAAGGTCATTATCAGCAATAAAGGTTTCTATAAAACTCCAAGATTGCATTATTTCATAAGCCATTTCAGCTTCGCTACCCCCACTGTCACCGATACTAACTCCAGCAAAAGATGCAAGACCGCCCAATTGGCCCAAAGCTCCTGAAAGGTCAGAATTATCAGATTGTGCTGGTGAAAGTACTGCTGTGGCTTTATAAACATCTGGTGATGACAGAGCGTAAATAACCGAAGCAAAGGCAAATATAGTTGTAATAGCGATAATCTTAATTTTGCCAATCCACAGAGCACCAAACAGCTCTCTTAAGTCTATTTCCTCATCATATTGAGTATTATTTTCCACGTTTTATTTCCTTTATTCTAAGTAGTTTCATTGCAATTTTTTTTAGCATCTTTATTACAATTTAAAACTCTCTATAACTTCTTTATTTCCTAAATCAGATGCAGCTATCTCTGCGACAATACTTGTATTTAATAATTTTAATAATAATCTTACTCTATCTTTAGATCTCTTAGATAAAAATATTGCATCTATTCCTGCGAACTGGCCTTCTTTGATGGAGAGCGGATCGCCCTTTTGATAATCAACTATCGACACATGCTCTTTATATAGGCCTGCTTGATCGAGCTTCTTTTGAATTGATTGAATAATACTGTTTGGGATAGCACTAAGTTCATCAGAAAACATAACAATGTGACTAACTCCATAAGTAGAGTTAATGGAATTCCAATTATCAATCTCTAAATTAATTTGAGCAAAGACATATCGCGGAAAAACTGGCACCAGAGATTTAGATTCACGATTTTTATTGGTAGCAGCTATCAAAGGTAAAAAAGTTTTAAATCCTTGTCTTGCAAGGTTTTCCTTAGCTTTTTTTTCCTCTTTTGCTTTTGTATATACAAGCACCCAGATAACTCTTTTTTTTTCTTTCTTAACTGATTTCATTTAATGAGATACTCAAAATACTAGATGGTGCCCGGGGCCGGACTCGAACCGGCACGAAGTTTCCTTCGAGGGATTTTAAGTCCCTTGTGTCTACCAATTCCACCACCCGGGCTTGTTTTTAATTATAGTTGATCTTATAAGAATAAGTATCATTAGAATTGGATTATTTGATCTGATACTCTTTCCGCAAGCGCTAAAGAAGATGTAAGACCGGGCGAAGCATAACCTAATATACTTAGAATCACATTACTATCAAAGATTTGAGTATCAATTAAAAAATCCTCGCATCCCTCCAGAAGAGGCCTGATACCTGAATAAGTGGGAACCAAATCCTCGATGGCGATACTAGGCCAATAACTTTTTATAGAATTGTAAAATTTGTGCCTTTGACTATAAGAAATCTCGTAATCTAGATCAGATACATCATAAGAAGATGGACCAAACCTTATACCTTGTCCTAGGTCAATGGTTGCATGAATACCTAAACTATATTTTCCTGGAATTGGGTAAATAAGGTGATTTAACTTTTCTTTACCAGTATAAGAATAATATTCTCCTTTTTTATAGTTAGGCTTAAAGCTCTTTTTTCCACTAAGATGATTAATAATATTATGTGCCCTTAAACCGGCAGCATTTATTATCTTTTTTGTCTTCAACAAAAATTCAGTTTTATTATTCAAGTCATCAATTAATACCTCGAAAGAACTTCCTTTTTGGTTAATAGTTTTCATTTCATTCCCCAATAAAAGAATTCCCTTGTTGTCAGCAAAGTCATTCTTTAAGGAATTGACGAAAGAATAACTATCAAATATACCAGTTGAAGGAGAGTAAATTGAGGCCTCGTAGTTTAAAAATTTATAGCTTGCAATAGATTCATGATTTAAGACCAAATCTGTTACTCCACATTTCATGCCATTTTCATAAATATCAAGTAACTTTTTCTCTTCAGCAGTCGAAGTAGCTACGATAAATTTTCCGCATTTTGTATATGGAATTGAGTGAAGATCAAGGTATTGATACAAAAGCTCCTTTCCTAGGATACAAAGTTCTGACTTTAAACTCCCCTCTTCATAATAAATTCCTGCATGAATCACTTCTGAGTTTCTGCTAGAAGTCTCTTGAGCTAATAAATTATTCTTCTCGACAAGAATAACTTCTTTACCCATAGAAGAAAGTTTAGCTGCAACTGCTAAACCTGCAACACCTCCACCTATGACTAGATAATCTATATCAAAACTTTGCATAAAAATTTATTTTGGAGGCTGAGGTCGGAATCGAACCGGCGTAGACGGATTTGCAATCCGCTGCATAACCACTTTGCTACTCAGCCATGAGAGTATTTTAAGTATCTCTAAACAATAGACCAGCTATTTAATTAAATTTCTATAAACCTTTATATATTCATAAAGACTATGGACTGAAATATAAGCTGCAACCCAAAATAATGTGACAGTTAATTCATAAAAAACTTCATCAAAGTTTGGAGAAACTATTAAAAAAGATAGAGCTGTAATTTGTACCGTAGTTTTACTTTTTGCTATAAAGCTTACTTTTATAGGATTATTGCCAAGACTCTCAGCTAAAAACTGTCGGAAAGAGGACACTATCAATTCTCTAGAAACTATTACCATAGCTGGAATGATTAAATCATGCTGATCAGTAAAAGATAACAAGTAAATTATAGTCACACAAATTAACAACTTGTCAGCTATTAAGTCCAATAAAGCCCCCAAAGAGCTTGTTGTTTTAGTTTTTCGAGCAATATAACCATCTAAATGATCTGTTATGCCTGCAAATATAAATAAAATTAAAGCTATCCAATTAGAAATAAAAGACTGATCAGAAATAAAATATAGCACCGGAAAGATTAAAAAAATTCTTGAAAGAGTTAAACAATTTGCCATGTTCATTAATTATGGAGCTGTCTATAAATTGATTGTGCAGTTACTTTACCAATGCCGGATACTTCAGATAAATCTTGAATACTTGCCCGTTTTATCTGTTGCAAAGAACCAAAATACCTCAATAAGAGCTTCTTTCTTTTATCTCCAATTCCAGACAAATCATCTATTGAGGAGCTCAAAGAAGATTTTGATCTTTTTCGCTTTTGTAAGGTTATGGAATACCTATGTGTTTCATCTCTAATTTCTTGGATAAAATTATGAAATATTGATCCTTCTTTTACTTTCATTGATTTTCCATGCTCTAAATGAATGGAATCAAATGCTGATTTCCTTCTTACTCCTTTAGAAATAGAGATAATATTAGTCATTGGTCTATCCATTTCTTTCATTCTTTTTATGACATTAATTAAGTGCGTTCTGCCACCATCAATAATAATCAAATTAGGAATCTTATTTTGTTTAGCTGAAGAAAACCTTCTATTTATTAATTCAATCATTGAACCAATATCATTTCCTGAGTTTTCTTTACTGATATTGTAGGCACGATAAAGATTTTTAGCCCTACCTGCATTTGTAAAAACCACACATCCTGCTACCGCATTGTATCCAGAATGATGACTTATATCATATGACTCGATGGTCTCGATTTCTTCATCAATATTCAGTTCTTTCTTTAAGGCTTCGATTTTGAATTCAATATCTGGATCAAGTTTATTTTTTTGTAAGATAAATTCAGTATTTGTTTTACAAATTTCTAGTAGGCCTTTATCTTTTTTTGTAGGTTTTGTAATGATTGATATCTTTTTTGAATGAAACGAGCTTAGAGCTTGTTCAATCAGTTCTTTATTTTCTATATCTTTGCCGACCAATAATACAGAAGGGCAAGTGCTACTAGAGAGATAGTTGTGTGTGATGAAACTTTCTAAAATTTCATTTTCTTCAAAACCCTCATCTAAGAGATAATTCTTGTGTCCCGTTACCCAGCCTTGGTTTACGCTGCTCACACCAATCTTAGGCTTTCCTTTGGTTAAAGATAAGTAAATTGCATCTCTGTTTTTACTAAAGCCTGAGATACTTTGTGATCTCTGTATCTCTCTTAAGGCAGATATTCTATCTCTGTATACTGCAGCCTTTTCAAATTCTTTATTAGATGAGAAACTGTCCATAAGATTATAAAATTCTGCAATTAATTCCTTGGAACGTCCAGTCAATAAAAGGTTAGCGCCGTTTACTTCTCTTTGATAATCTTCTTCAGTTATCAAGCCGATACAGGGAGCGGAACATCGCCCTATCTCATGCTGAAGACATGGCCTGCTTCTGTTTTTAAAATACGAATCAGAGCAATTCCTTAAGTTGAAAGTTTTTTGTATAAGCTTTAAAGCATCTCTTACTGCATAAGAGTTTGGAAAAGGACCAAAAAATTTCCCTTTAGCCTCTTTTTTTCCTAAAAAAGATTTAGCTGCAGGGAAGGCTTTATCAGTTTCTAATTTTATCCAAGGGTAGCCTTTATCATCCTTGAACTGAACATTGAATTTTGGTTTGTATTTTTTTATTAAAAACTGTTCATGCAACAAAGATTCTAGCTCAGTATTGGTCAGGGAAAGTTCAATATACTTTGCAATTTTAAATAATTTATTAATCTTTTCAGATCTTGATGATGTTCTGAAATATGAGGCAAGTCTCTTATCAAGAGATTTTGCTTTTCCTATATATAGAGGATTCTTAGATTCATCCAAAAATTTATAAACTCCAGGAGTTTTTGGTGCACTTTGAATAAAATCCTTAATATCCCTCTTATCATTAGGGATAAGATACGACGACTCAATTGAGATCTTTGTAACCACTTAGAGATTATAAACTAGGATTTAGGTAGAAAGTCTGAAGAAAAAAAGCCTTTTAAAAATTCCTTATTATTTTTCGAATTAATTACTAAATTTTTTCCTAGTTGAACGCCCCATTGATCAAAAGGATCTAACCCTAATATTAAAGCTTCAATGAAGGTTTTATGTTCGTATATAGCTAAAAGAAAACCTAAATTTCTTAGATCACAGGCATTTAACTGAATAATAGAACACGGATTGTTGCCTCTTACAGATTTAAAATGTTTTTTTTCACTATTTTCTCCATATGTCATCGCAATTACTTGAGATAAAAGCATTTCTTGGGAATCTATAGATTCATGCTTTCCATCATTAATTCCTATGAAATCACACGAAGTTTCTGTTTTGCCTTGCATAAGCCATTGAAAGGTCGAATGTTGTAAATCAATTCCATAGCCTCCCCAAATTAATGGTGTTGTTGCAAAGGGAGATTCTTTTGATTCGAAGTTTATGGATTTACCATTACTTTCCATTGTCAATTGAGCAATATACCTTGTTAAAGAACGCAATCTGAAGTTATATGTAAATACCCCATGGTTATTAATACCGAGTGAGGTCGCATTCCACACGTTTAATAGTGCCATTATTACTGATATGTTATATTTCCAAGGGGTGGAGTTAGTATACTCATCTGCTAAATATGCTCCTTCAAGTAATTTTAAATAGGATTCATAGCCAGAATTTGCAAAAGCAGGTAAGCTGACAGAAGACCATATGGAAAATCTTCCTCCCAGGGAATCTAAGATCAAATATTGATTGCTTTTTTTAATACCATAATTGTCCATTGCTGAAGTATTTGATGAAATACCAAATAACTGGTCTTCAAAATTTATTTCTGGGTCTTCTGCAAACCAACACTTAATATAATCTAAGTTTTTTAAAATTTCGGATGTTTTAAAAGATTTTGAAGAAGCAAATACAATTGTTTCACTCTGCTTGCAATTACATAGTGCATCCTTTAACTCCAAAAGATCATAACTAGAACAGAAGAAAATATTTACAGGCTCGTTTATGGACTGGAATTCACTTAATAACTCGGGTCCTAGCCTAGATCCTCCAATACCTAAATAAATTAAATTTGTAAATTTTAAGCTTGCAGTGCTCTTTTCTAAAAATGACTTGATTCTCTCCCTTTCAGTGGATATGAGTTCAAAGTTTTTAGGCAATGTTTTGTTTCTGTATAGCGTATGGCAGACTCCCCTATCTTCAGACGGATTGCTCACCTGTCCAAGAAATAATGCTTCAAGAGAGTCTTTAAGATTTATTAAATCAGGTATCTGAAGAAGGAAGTCCATTGCTTCATAATTAATTCTTTGTTTTGAATAATCGAAATTTAATAAATCACTTTTGATAACACTCTTTTCAAGATCTTTATTGAAAACTAATTCTGAGATGTGAGTGCGTTTTATTTGCCTTCCAAGCATCGAGAGTTTGTTGAAGATTTGCTTTCTAGTATCACTCATCTTTATTCTTTGTTTGATAAAAAGTGGATAATCTCAAGACTTACTGCAACCAAGATTCCTGTTAGAGCAGATGCTAGGATTATGTGACCTAGCTGTAAATCTAATTCCAGAAATAATAAGTCTAAACGGACAATTGTTTCATTAAGTTCCAATAGTACAAATGAGTATATTCCTAATAAAATAATAAATATTAATAGAAGAATAGTAGAGAAGCGCATCTTTATTCTTTAGTTAGCCAACCTTCCTCCAATAATAGGTCTTCAACATACTGCAATAAGGCATGTCCTGCAGTTATGTGGCTTTCTTGTATTCTTGCCGTTATTCTTCCAGGAACAATAAATGCAGAATCACAGTATTCTAGAGCCTCTCCTCCTCCATTACCTAAAAAACCCAAAGAATAGATGCCCCTCTCTCTTGCCAACTTTAATGTCTCAATGATATTTTTAGAATTACCTGAAGTAGTAATTGCAAGAAGAGTGTCGCCTTCTGACGATAATGCAGAGAATACTCTCTTAAAAATATCATCTGGTCCATAATCATTAATACATGCAGTAAGTGTGGAGGTGTCTTGTGCTAAAGAAAGAGCAGGAATACTTTCTCTGTTAACATCTGAAGTTAATCGGATCAAAAATTCAGCAGCTAAGTGTTGCGCATCGGCAGCAGAACCTCCGTTACCACAAAGAAGTAATTTACCGCCATTAGAAATAGAATTGGCAATGATATCACCCGCTTGTAGCAGCACTTCATAGGATTGATTGTCAATTATTTGTTGCTTAACAGATATAGAATCTATAAATGTTTGTTTGACTGTATCTTTTATACCCTTAGACATATATCCCTCTCTTATTAAGGATACTATACATCTTCTTCTTTTTTATTTGTTTAAAGATTCCTTTAGATGCTTAGAAGCTCTGAAGTAGGGATGATGTTTCGGGTTAACTAAAACTGAAGTTCCAGTTTTAGGATTTCTTGATACTCTCTGCTCTCTTGACCTGACTGAAAAAGTACCAAAATTTCTTATTTCCACCCTATCACCATTAGAAAGAGATTTAGAAATCAAACTTAGTATTATATTTACAGTTTGATCAAAGTCGTCTTCATTGAGACGATCTTTTCTATCTGATATTTTTTTTATTAGATCAGACTTATTCATCTTCTTTATCAGAATCTTGCATTTCTGCCTTAATAAGATCTCCGATATTAGACTTCGTGGCTTCTTCTATCTCTTTATTCTTAAGAGCATTATCTTTAAGCGCGCTCTTTTCTTCTTGTTTTTCCAATGCCCTTAGAGAAAGTATTATTTCTCTTTCTTTTCTATTTATATTAGCTATGACAACTTCAATTTCAGCACCCTCTTCTAATGGTGTTTCTGACATAGAATTTATATAGTCTTTCATTGGCAAGTAACCTCTGACACCTTCAATTAGTTCGAGATCAACTCTATCTTCCGTAGATCCGATAATCTTGGCGTTTACTCTTGAACCTTTTTTGTTAGTGTCTGCATAATCTCCAAAACTATCAGATATTAATTGTTTCATTCCTAGAGATATTCTTTCTCTGTCAGCTTCTATAGAAAGAACTAATGCTTCGACAAGATCTCCCTTATTTAAGGACCTAACTGATTCTTCACTTTCATCCCAGGAAATATCAGAAAGATGAACTAGACCATCTATTCCGCCATCAAGTTCAATAAAGACACCAAAGTCTGTAATAGATTTTATTGAACCAGAAATTCTATCGCCTACTTTATGTGTATGTTCAAACACTTGCCAAGGATTTTCACTTAACTGTTTTAATCCCAGAGATATTCTTCTCTTTTCTTCATCAACTTCTAGAATCATTACCTCTAACTGGTCTTTCAATTGAACAACTTTAGAAGGGTGTATATTTTTGTTAGTCCAATCTATTTCTGAAACATGAACCAGTCCCTCAACTCCTTTCTCTATCTCTGCGAAGAATCCATAGTCAGTCAGGTTTGTTACGGTTGCCATCACGGAAGTATTTATCGGGAACTTAGATTCTATACTAACCCAAGGATCGTCTATCAATTGTTTCAGACCAAGAGAAACCTTCTTCTGTTCAAGATCGTATTTGATAATTTTTACATCCAGCTTTTCTCCAATCTTAATCGCCTCAGATGGATGATTGATTCTACTCCAAGAAATATCTGTAATGTGAAGAAGTCCGTCTATTCCACCCAAGTCAACAAAGGCTCCGTAATCTGTTAAGTTTTTAACAACTCCTTTAATCACTTGGCCTTCAGACAAGGTTGAGAGCAGTTTTTCTCTTTCTTCAGAGTTTGCTTCTTGCAGAACTGCCTTTCTAGAAAGAACGACATTATTTTTATCTTTGTCTAAT
>MDTB01019824.1_pt1 | contig 10607 bp, 11 predicted proteins | sample 811161 | NCBI WGS metagenome assembly MDTB01 (sample SAMN05326650, study PRJNA326480) | marine metagenome | isolation source: seawater | place: Mediterranean Sea | collected 2009
AGGGTAAATATTAGTTTTCTGTAAAAAAGGCTCACATAAAGTGTTTGCAATTGACATCCTTTCTTTCTCAATATTTTTAAACAAATTGGTATAAAATTTATAAGAGGTATTTAAACCCTTGTTAGACACAAAATTCAAATTATCTAAAGAGGTGTGATACTCTTTATAATTTCCGTATTTAGATCTAGTAACGCTTGAAATTGGTAAATCAATTCTAGGCCAATTATACTGTCTTTCATCCGAACCACGATCTAAAAAAGAATATTTTAAAAACTTAATTTTCATTTCATTTAAAGTTTTTAGGATAATTCTATCTGTAAAAGTATTTTCATTTATCGTAGGTACATAAGAAAATTTTCCGTTGTCTCCAACACATGTGATAACGAAACCGCATAGTAAATTTTTTTTCAATTGTTTGTAATTTTTTGATAAAAAAGCTATTGATCCTATTGTCTCTGGTAAGTATAAAAATCTATAAGAATAATAATTATTTTTTTTTTTAATAAATTTAGAAAGTTTGGTCATTACCACGGGACCAGATAATTCATTGTTAGCCATGGAAGGATGACAGAGATAACTAGAAAATAATATTTCTTTTTTTGATTTTCCCTTGATAAATATTTGACCGTAATTTAGGTAATCATTTTTAAATTTTGAATTAATAACTACTTTAAATTTTTTTTCATATTTTGAAATTTTTTTAAAAAAATTTTTACTTATACAAAAACCCCAATTTTTTTTATAATAAGATGTGACATAAGGTATAGCCTTTGAAAGCTTATTATGAAAATGTAAATTTTTTTTTAGATCTTTAAAGTATAATTTTTTATTAATAGGAATAGAATAGTTTACCACATGTAGATTATTTTTTTTAAAATCAATAATTTTTTTCCCATTATACTCGATATATGCATCATCAATTATCCAAGTTAAAGGAATTTTCCAATCAAAAACTTTCGAATTGCTTTTGATTTTTTTAATTAAAATATTTTTATTGAAATTTTTTAAAATACTTAATGAGTCTATAAAACCTTTTCCAGTTATACTTCTATTTATTGGAAAGAGTTCTTTTAATGTGTTGTACAAATTCATTTTTTTATCAATTTATTAATATAGTAAGGTTTTAGTTTACCTCCAAACCCTGCTTTGAAAAATGCTCTACTTGGACTATTAACCCCCTCTAAGTCAAGAGTATTAACTTTAAAATTTTTAAATAATATTATCATTGATTTAAATAAATTATGGGCCAATGAGTTATCTGTTTTTAATTCTTTAAATCTTCCTCCATGTAAATAAATTGCATTATCATTTATGACACCAAATAAAGAAAAACATGCTTTAATTTTTTTTTTATCATATGATATAAACATATAAATTTTTTTATTTTCATAAAGTTTTTCAATAACTTTCGCTCTTTTTTCAATATCAAAATCAGGTTTTAAATTTTGTCTTATAAAAGTCGCTCTTATAGTTTCAATAAAAAAATTCAGATCAAATTTTTCGATTACTTTATATCCCTCTTCTTCGGTGTATTTGATGCTTTGCTTAATACGGCTAGAAAAGTTCTTATAAATAGAAGACTCGGTTGGTTTATCATCTTTAAAATTTTTAAGGTTTAAAACTTGAGTATATTTTACCTGATCGATAGAAAAATGATTTTCTCGAGTTATGAAGTTGATCCAACTAAACGGTCGCATGTCATTAGATAAATAATCTAAAATAAATTTAGCTTCTTTATAATTTTCTAATATAAAGTATGCAAAAAAAGCCAAAATCTCATTTCGTTCGGTAATTGAACTTGACTGTGTCTGGTTGGAAATTTCCCTATAAATTATAGGCGTATAAATTAATTTTTGTGATAGAACTATTTTTTTCTCTTTTTTATTTAATATTAAAAAAAATTTTGCAACACATTCTTTGTTTTTAAAAATTGAAAAAAATTTTTTATCAGTTTCATCTAAATTAATAAATTCTAAATCACAAAAAATACTTTTATTTTGCGATCTGGTATTAAAGATATTCCATTCTTCCCCAGGTTTGTCTTCCTTTATCACATATTTTTTTTGTATATAATTTTGATCAAACATTATTAATTTTTAAGTAATTGTTTAATGCATTCTTTAAATGTTTTATTTTTAAAGCCATATGGCAACAAATCTTTCTTATACTTTTTATAGGTATTTTGCCAAGTCCTATCATTCATTTTTAAAAGATTAGATAAAATTATTTTTATCTTTTCGGGTTTATAATTATTGATCCAAAATGGTCCTTCATTAGAAAAATTATTTGGCCAACCAAAACTTAGATTTTTATTTTCAACATATTTAGATCGGAAACTGCAAGCTAGTGTTTTGTTTCCTCTTGCAAGTGATTGATATCCCAAAGCACTATCAATAAAAACAGTGAGAGCAGAATTATCGATTAAGTTATATGAGCTAAACACATCATTAAGTTTTTTAAATTCATAAAATTTACTATCAATATTATTGATACTTTTTTCTAATATTTCTTTAAAAAATTTTTTCTCTCTTAACATTGATCGGTAATCAAAGTTTGAGCCAGCTATCACTAACTTATATTTTCTTTCCTTGCAAAATTTATATAATATAGGTAAAATTAAACTTTCCGCTCTATAAAGTTTTTCTAATGAAAAATTTCTACCAGAAAAAGAATACGCAACGTCTTTGTTTTTCTTATTCCCTCCTACTCGAAATTGAGAAATAAAAACAATTATTTTTTTTTTTTTATTTTTTTTAATGTTCAATAAATTGTTTTTAAAAGACCCTATTGAATAAATTTTAGATTTCAAAAATTTTGAGTATATTTTAGAAAAAGGTTTTGAATAAGAAAAAAATACATCTGCGTAAAAAGATAATTTTTTTCTTTCAAGTTTGCTCCAGTGCGCGACGCCAATGCCGTTTTGAATAAATACAAATTTGACATCACAAAAAATCTTTTTTAATGAAAAAAAAAATATATTATTATCAATATGGCTTATAATTACTTTTGGTTTTAAATATTTGATATATGCAATAATGTACCTTTGACCTTTTGTGTATTTGTAATTTTGGAAAAAAGATAAAAGAATTATTAACAAATTAATTTTAGAACTTTTTCGTATGGAAATTACAGGTAAATTGTTTTGGTTTAAAGTTTTTTTAATCAAATCTGAACCAGGATTGTCTAAAATAGCAATCTTAGTTTTTTTTGGGAGAAAAAGATCAATGTCATATTTTAACATAATAATAAATTCAAACCCTATAGATTTTCTTAATAAAATTAACAGTTCTCATATAATTCTCGATCGAAACTAATTTATTATTTTTTTTTTGGAAAAATTTTTTTATTTCTATTGATTGATTTACTAACCCAGGCTTAAAATTTTTATCTTTTATATAATTAATTTTTTTAATTTCAGGAAAATTATTTGATATATTAAGTTTTTCTAAAGGCTTCAATTTTAAGCTATACTTATCAAATCTTATTTGAACTTCCCATTTTTTAAATTTTGTCCAGTAAGCCACATAAACCACCTCGTCGCCGGAGGAGAACTTCATTTTTACAGTAAAATCTTTTGGTTTGCTTATTCTCCAGTTGTTGCTAGATATTTTTATTAAATTTCCTCTACAAAAAAGACTAATATAGTCAATTAAATGAACTGAGTTTGAATACATTAAATATTTAATGGACTTTGCTGATTTAATAATACCAATTTTTTTTGCTCCTTCTTCAAATCTTTGTCTATTTTGACAATCAATTATCTTTAATTTTCTTTTTGAGCTAAAATTATCTACGATTTTTTTTAGTTTTGTTGTGCTTAAGTAAAATCTTCTATTTAAAGAGATAAAAATTTTTCTTTTTTTAATTCTTGAGAGTTCGTAAATTTGTCTAATTTCTCTTGAATTTAATCCTAAGGGTTTTTCAGCCAAACATACCCAGGGAAATTCTATTATCTTTTTCATAATTTTTTTGTATTGATCCTCGCTTATTGAAATAATTACTAAATCAGATTTAGTTTTGTGATATAGATCTTCAATACTTGAATAAATTTTTAAGCTACCGTATTTTTTTTTTAAAGGACGAATTTTTTTTTGTGACCTGCTGTAAATTCCCGCTAACACAAAATTTTTATTTCTGTTTAAAACTTTAATGTGCTCACTAGACATGTTGCCTGCACCAACAAAAGACACTTTTATTTTTTTTTTCATATCTTTATTTATGCCCAAGAAAATTTTTTCATTTTATTTAATGACTTTAAAAAAATTTGACTTCCACCCTTTTGTCCTGACTCAATAGCAGCAGCTACCGCTTTTATAGAATCAAGACCTTCTTTTGCTGAAATATGATTTTTTCTAATTAAAAGACTTTTAATTGATTTTTTTGTAGATTCATAAATATTCTCCTTAAATTTATAGATTTTAGCATTTGTTTTAGTAGAATAAAATCTAGTGTCTAGTCGAAAATTTTTTTTGAGCCTTTTCGATATAATCATTTTTCCAACTAAACTATCGAGATAAATAATTCCGTTTCTGAACACAAATGAAATTGTTTTTCCATGTCCTTGTTGTTCTGATAAATTAATAAATATAAATTGTTTTTTTTTATTTTTGCCAATTACTAAACCAGAATTATCTTTAAATTTTTTCCCTCTTGGATTAATTAATATTTTTTTATCAATTTCTGCGCTAACGACGTTAATAGGATTTTTAGTTAAATAGTTAAATATTTCAAAAAAATGAACTCCATTCATTGATAAACCCATATTTCCACCAATCACATTTATGCTGATTAGTTTTCCTAATTCTTTACTATCATTAATTTTTTTAATATTACTTATAGCTTTATTAAATCTAAAGGAGTGATTGACCGATAAAGTGCATCTCTTTTTTTGGCACAATTCAATCATTTCCTGAGCGCTTTTGATTGAAGTTGAAATAGGTTTTTCAACCATTATAAATTTTACATTGAGGTAAGCTAATTCTTTAACATAGAAGTCGTGTACATCAGCAGTGGTAGCAACAACAGCTAGATTGATTTTAATTTTTTTCTTTTTAAATTTTTTTATGTCATCTAAAAAAAAACTATTTTTTTCGTACTTTTTTTCTAATGGTTTAGAAATTACGTATATTTTTTTAAATTTTAAATCTTTTAGGATTTTATAATACAGCTTTCCCATTTTCCCAAAGCCAACTAATAAACAATTTTTATTCTGCATGTAAAATATCCATTATTAAGTTTCTATTATACATCGTATTGTTCATATTTTGAACAAAATAATATAATATAATTCAGTTTACAATTTAAATATGATTAATTTAAAACATAAGCACATAATTATTAGAAAAACTTGATTTAAAATTTATTTTTTTAAGATCTAACATTGGTTTTGCTATTGGTGATTGCTCTCTTTAAATTTTTTAATAACTATTTTTTTTAAATCTTTGTGCATTTCAAAATATTGTTTTCCTTTTTGACCTTTTTTTTTTAAAAACTTAATCTTTTTATTTTTTTTTATTAGTTGAATAAGGTTAACAAAGTCACCTAATTTAAAGTGATAATATAATTTTTTATCAATATCATTTATATTTTTAAATTTTTTCAAAGCTAACTTTGAAACTTTTACAATTTCACCAGTGTCAATACCTTTATTCATTTTTTGCAAAGATATGCCAGCATATTTTTCATTATTTAATATTGCCCACATACCACTATCTTTACCTCTATATTTAGGCAGCATTCCTCCATGGGATGAGAAAACTCCTTTCTTAAAAACAGAAATAATTTCTTCACTAACAATAGTGTCAACAACTAATGATATCATACAATCAGGTTTGATTTGCTTAAGTATACTTAAGAAATTTTTATTATTAACATTTGTTATTTTATTAAATGGTATTTTTAATGTTTCACATTGATATTTTAATGCATTCCAAGAGTAGGATCCCTCATCTGCAAAATTTAATAATTTTTTTTTTTTCAATGGACAATAGAAAACATGGTCAAAAAAAATATCTTTTGAACCTAATAAATAAATTAGGATTAAAGCTTGAATTGGCCGCTGAGTTAAACAAACTATTTTCATAAAATTTTTTTATTTTTTTTTACGTAAAAGATTAATTTTTTAATTTTTTTATTTAATAAAATATTTTTAGGTATTATATCCCTTATTTTGAGGGTTAAATTAAGATATCTCCAATCTTTTAATTTTTCAGAGAGTAAAATAAGATCAAAGGCTATTTGTAAAAGGGTGGTATTTTCATAATTTTCGTATTTTTTTCCCCTTTCTAGATAGAGAAAACTTTCTTTGATGTTTTTTACGTTAATTATTATTTTTTTCATACTTACTAAATTTTTCTAAAATTAAATTGTCAGCATAACTAAACTTTACTTTATCTTTTTTGAATTCATTTTTAATATTTATTACATATTATAAGATATATCAAAATTTCATGCTTATTAATTGAAATAAATATTGACGAATATTTAATAAACTATATTATACGTTCATTAAATGAACATTAATAAAAATACAATTTTATTTAACCTATTAAGAAGGATCTCTAGTAAACCGGAAACTTCACAAAGAGATATGGCCAACAGCTTGGATATAAGCTTAGGAAAATTAAATTATTGTTTGAAAGCGTTAAAAAGTAAAGGCCTTATTAAAATAAGCAACTTTAGAAAAAGTAAAAATAAATTAGGCTATATATATCTTTTAACCCCAAAAGGTGTAAGTCACAAAACTCAGCTTACTGTAAGTTTTATGAAGGCTAAACTTAAAGAATATGACGAACTTAAAAAAGAACTTGAACAAAAGAAAAATACACTTCACAAAAAATAGTTTTAACGTTTATTTACTTAAAAAATTTAAAAAGATTTAATAATTATTAAAAAGTATTATTTTTTAATAAATAAATTCTCAACTTGTTCAAAAATAAAATGACCAACAAAAATATGGCTTTCTTGAATTCTTGCGGTATTATTGCTATCGATTACAATACTTGTACTAGCTAGTTTTTTAGCTTTGCCTCCTTTTTTTCCAAGAAGAGCGATTGAAAAATATTTCTTTTTCTTAGCATAGTTGAGAACCTTAATAACATTTTTTGAATTTCCTGAAGTGCTTATAGCAATTAATATATCTCCTTTTTTAGCTAAAGCCTGAAAAGTTCTAACAAAAATTTCATTATAATTATAATCGTTAGCACATGCTGTGATTGTAGATGTATCTTGAGCTAAAGAAATTGCTGGAATTGGATCTCTATTTATATGAGGCCTTAGTCTAACTAAAAATTCTGCAGCCAAGTGCTGTGCATCTGCAGCAGATCCGCCGTTTCCGCAAAGTAATAATTTATTACCTCTTTTTAAAGCTTTTGCTATTTCTCGAATACTTTGATCAATTTGTTTGATAGAGTTTATAATTTTAAAGTGTGTATCTACATTTTCTTTTAAACAAGTTTTGAACTCTTTTTCAATTTTCATAATTATAATCTAAAAATCAAAATTTTTAATATGTCCTCTTAATTTTTTAGACATTTTTTTTTCTGTGTCAGTAATATTGCCAAGTTTTTCTTTTCCAAAAGACGCATGTATTTTTTTAATTGTTGATATAAGTTCTTTCATACCTCTTGGTTCAATAGAAGATGCTTGATCGCTTCCATACATCGATCTATCTAATGTAACATGTCTTTCTAATGATGTTATTCCTAATGTAGAAGCTGCAAATGAAACTGCTAGGCCAGATTCATGACCACTGTACCCTACTTTGCAATTAAACTTTTTTCTAAGGGCATTTATTGTCAAAAGATTAGCCTCATTAAAATCTAAAGGATAATCTGATACACAGTGCATTAATTCAAAAGGACAATTGTTTTCACTAAATATTTCTACTGCTTCTTCAATATTTTTTTGAGTAGACATTCCAGTGGAGATATATGTGTAAATTTTTCTTTTTGCTACCTCTTTAAGAAAATTTTTATCTACTATCATCGCTGAGGCAATTTTATGAAATTTTAAATTATAACTATCTAAAAATTTTAAACTTTCTAAATCCCAAGCTGAGGCAGACCAGTCAATTTTTCTTAATTCACAGTATTTATTTATTTCATTATATTCTGTTTTTCCAAATTCTAATCCATTTTTTTGATCTCTTTGTGTTTCGCCCCAAGGACTCTCCCTCTTGCTATCAAGAACTTCTTTGGAGTAAACAAGGTCTATAGTTCTTTTTTGAAATTTTACTGCATCGAATCCAGATTCTTTCGAGGCATCTATTAATTTTTTTGCAATCTCAAGATTTCCATTATGATTAATTCCAATTTCAGCGATAAAATAAATGCTCATAAAAATATTAAATGATGGTCCTGCCACCATCTATTACTATGTTTTGTCCTGTTAAGTAAGTTGCGTCATCACCTGACAGAAATTTGATTGCTCCTTTATATTCATGTAAATCTGCAAGTCTTTTCATTGGTATTAGCTTTGTAATCTTATTTAAAAAATTTTTTGGCTGTTTATTATTTACTCCTCCAAAAGAAATACTATTGCATAAAACATTTTTATCAGCAACAATTGTACTATAATATTTTGTTAAACCTAGCACACCGTGCTTTATTACAGAATAAGTAATAGGTTTGTAAATTTTAATTTTCTTATTATTATAAATTCTATGATCTGGTGCAATAACAGATAAATCAGATGCTATATTGATTATTCTGCCATATTTTCTTTTTTCCATTTCTCTACCAAAAACTTTTATCATCAATAAATATCCTGTGAGACCAACATCAATTTCACTTTTCCATTGTTTTAAATTAAAATCATAAATTAAATTACTTTTTAGTTTTAAATTTTTTTTTATTTTAAAATCTATAGCAGCATTATTTATCAAAATACTAACAAAATATTTATGTCTAATTGATTTAAAAAAATTTTTTATTTGTGACTCATTTGTTACATCAAGTTTTTTGTAAATAATTTCATTTTTTGGAAATTTTTTTTTAAGTAATTTGTATAATTTAATAAGATTTGTTAAATTTATATCTGTAATACAAATGTTTTTACCTGTTTCTAATATCGCTTCAGCGTGCATTTTTCCAAGTAAACCAGCGGCTCCGGTAATTAAACATATATTTTTCATATGCTTTTGTTTTGTCCTCCATCAATATTTATTATTGAGCCGTTGATAAATGTGGATTTTTCTGAACATAAGTATACTACAAGGTTTGCTATTTCCTCTGGGTGGGCTAATCTATTTTCTGGCACCTCGGCTTTTATATATTTTTTATAATAATTTTTATTTTTTTTTAAATTTTTGTCCCAAACACCTCCTTCAAAAAATACATTGCCCGGAGCAACGCAGTTAAGAATAATATTTTCTCTTGTTAAAGATTTGCTTGCATGTCTGACATAACTATTTAAAGTTGACTTTGCAATAGCGTAAGTTGTTGGCGCAGCTGAGACATACAATCCTGATATTGATGAAATACAAATAATTTTTTTAGAAGACTTAATGTTTTTAAAAATTTTTTTAAATAAAAAGATAGTATTTAATGTAGAAAAAAAATTTCTTTCGAAAATTTTTCTCCATTCATCTATTTCAAACTGTTTTTTTTTGGAACTAGAACTGTACCCAACGTTACAAATAAGATAATCTATTTTTTTATATTTACGTTTAATTTTTTTAAATGCTTTTTCTAGATCCTTATAAGATGTTACGTCAAAACAGAAATGTTCGGGGTTATTTTTAAAACTTGAAGTTAAAGACTTTTTTATTTTTTTTCTTGAATTTAATAAGACTTTTACTCCATAGGAGTCTAAAAGTTTAGCAATTGATAGTCCGATACCTTTTGACGAACCTGTAATCAGTGCTATTTTATTTTTATTAAATTTTGGATACATAATTTTGAATTAGCATTCTATAATTATTAATCATATTTACATGGTCAAAATTTGATCTTGCTGGTTGTAAAATATAATTTCCGTTGTAATTCTTTTTAACAAAATATCTCAATATTTTTAAGATCTTTGCCTTTCCTGAAAAAAGTGGCACTGTAATATCACTTTTGTTTTTATCTTTGATGTGAACATTTATAATACGATTAAAATAAGATTTAAATTCCATTTTGTAATCATAATTTTTTCCAGCACTATTTCCAATATCATAATTTATTCCAAATACTTTAGGATCGAATTTTTCAATAAAATTTCTTAATTCTTTATAATCATAATCAGACTCAAAAGCTATTCTAATTTTTTTTGATTTTAAATATTTTTGAATTCCATTAAAAAAAGAAATTAAGTTTTTTTCTTCTCTAAAACTTTTAACAGATGAGCCGTCCACAAGTGGAACAACTATAATTTTGATGTTAGCCAAGTTGCAATTTTCTAAAAAATTAAAAAACTTTTTTTCCTGGTTAAACAAATTTTTTTTGATAAAAAAAGGATTTTCCATTAAAAAGTCACAAGTAACAGAATTAATATTAATTTTAAATTTTTTCTTTAATTTTTTTATTTGGTTTATTCCGAATTTATTTGTTAAAGGATTACTGAAATATTTATGGCTATCAATTGTCCACTCCATTAAATTAATTTTAATTTTCTGCGCTATACTA
>MDTB01087612.1_pt1 | contig 10607 bp, 9 predicted proteins | sample 811161 | NCBI WGS metagenome assembly MDTB01 (sample SAMN05326650, study PRJNA326480) | marine metagenome | isolation source: seawater | place: Mediterranean Sea | collected 2009
TTTGTTCAACTATTAAGTTTGTATAATCAAAAAAGTTTTTTGCTCTTTGAAGTCTATTAAATCCTTGTTTTTGAGCCCCATCTGACTTATTTATGGAAGAATCCTCATCAATATCGTTAGAACCAATAAGTATATGTAGGTTGGTACCTAAAAACACTTTTACATTTGAATCACTCAATACAATAGGTGGATTTTTAACGCCATACGGAAAGTTAGCACCATTTAAAAATGTATACCAACCAGCATTTGCAGCTACTGCTATGTTAACTTTAGGATCCTCAGACATAAGAAGATATCTATGAACAAACTGAGCTCCAGCGGAATGGCCGTAAATATCATAACTATTAGCTTTAAGATTAAATTTAGACTTAATAAATTCAAACAGGGTATCTATTGAATTATTTAGGTATAAATTTTTATCAGATCTAATAACACCATTGGATGTGGACATTTGTAAAGTATTGAAGCTTACAAATGAATTTCTTTTGAAATGTGGGGCAAAAAGTGCAACATTTTCACCTTCAGTAAGTTTTCTCCATACTTTTAAATAATCGTCAGCATTTCGCGAGTTTCCGTGAATGATAAATAAAATCTTAGTATTTTCATCTACTGTTTCTGGTAAATGATAGAAAATACCCAAATCAGGCTTAGTCCAGCTATCAAAAGTAAACTTTTCTAAGTTCGAACCAAATGTCGATAGACTCAACATAATTAGTGTATAGCAAGTTACAAATTGCTTCTTCATAAATACTATTCTATCAATCTTTATATTTTAAAAAAGTTAAAATCTTATTTTGAACACTTATTTAAATTTTTGAACATTAAAATTATTTTGAACATTCAAATTATTATTTGAACACTAAATACTTTATTTTTATGTAATGATATCTTACTGGAATAAATGAAATTACGAGTTTTTTAAAAATTTTGTCTTAAAAATTACTTCTTCTACTTTAGATATTTATATTATTTTATATAATCAAAATCATGTTTAGACCTTTAAAGTTATTATTTTTGATTGTCTTCATAAATAATTTTTCATTTGCATCCAATGAATATGGTTGGGTTGAGGATATAGTAGGTATCGATGAAAATGCTTTCAATTATGTTGACGGCTCTGATCCTGATTTAGAGTTGTATGTCAAAAATCTATTTTTTACATCTTTGCAATTGTCGCCTGATGGCGAAAAAATCGCGTTTTTAAGTGAAAGTAATGACTTTACACAAGGAATTTTGGTGGTGGATGTCGATGACTATTTTGAGAATAACCGCAGTTTTGAAAAATCAACTATAGCTAAAGCAGCTATGGAAAATAAACCTGATACAGATTTGGGTGTAAACGCGATGTTTATATGTAATTTTCTTTGGGCTAATGATGAAATTATCCTTGTTCAGATATGCGGTAAAAGAATAGATTTCATACAGGGGGAAATTTTCTTTAGTCTTGGTATATGGAAGACGTTTAACGTCAATACTAAAGAGTTTAAGAATTTTATTTACCCCCTCGCACCTGCACCAAAAAAAGGGAGCGTTACTTATCAGGAAAGATATAAAATCGCTACTTTTATTTCTAAATTTGATGATGATCATGTCTTAATGTCTATACCAGAGTATAAGAGAGGCTATAGGTATGCTCATTTGAGAAAAATAAATCTTAATAAAAGAACAACAGAACCTAAAGGGGAGGACATATATGTTTCAAATGTGCCTTGTCAGTATAAAGAAAAATATAGAGTTGAAAATTTTTGCAATAATTCAAATATTTTTCTAATCGATAAAGATAAAAAACCACTTCTAACGCTATCTAATGACCTAGAGGGTGTTTACCTACATAGAGCAGATACTAAGTCAACAAAAATAGATGTAGATCTTGAAAAATATGGAATTATAGGAATTGAAGGAGACATGGTCTATCTCTCAGGAGATCCATCAGGCGAAACCAATGGTATTAGTCTTCTAAACTTGAAAACAAACAAGATTAATGCAATAAATCCAGCTGAATGTCATTCATATTTAGGAAGTTACTATTCTCTGGGGGAGACATCCCCATATGCAGTGGAAATGGAATGCGACGGAGTTAAAGATGGAATTTCTTTAAATCCTAAATCACGTGATGCTCAAATTCTTGCAGCCCTTCGAAATAGTTTTCCAAATAAAGAAATAAGTCTTAGCAATTGGACTGATAAAAACGATATGGCAATTATGCTTGTAGAAGACTCATCTTCGATAAGAGAAGCATTTTTGATTGATTTATCATCTGGCAAACTGGTGCCTAAATATATTGCAACTGCATCAAATGTACCAAGAGACAAATTACACAAAAATGAACCAAAAACATTCAAAACATTTGACGGAAATACTATTTATGGATATTTGACAAAACCAAATAAAGAAATCAAAAAATTAGCAGTATACATTCATGGAGGACCTTATGGTCCTCGAGACTACGATAGTTTTGATCCATATGAACAATATTTAGCCAGCAAAGGAATTGCGGTGCTAAAAGTTAATTACAGAGGTTCTGGTGGATATGGCATAAATTATCAAGAAGATGTCTACCAAGATTGGGGTGGTAAATTAATTGACGATATTGCAGCTGCAACGATGACAGTACAAAAAGAGTTAGGCATTTCAAGCAAAGATACGTGTGCAACAGGAGCAAGTTACGGAGGATACGCCTCTATGACTCTATCTTATAAATATCCAAAACTATATGAATGTGCTGCAGCGATGATGGGTGTTTACGATATTCAACACTGGAGATATGGAAGAGATGAAAATGTTTACACTTTTAGAGCAGATTTTGATGAAGCAATGGAAGAAATACTCGGCAGTGATAATGAAAAATTAGATTCTCATTCACCTGCGTTTAATGCAAGTGATATCCAAACAAGAGTTCTGATGTGGCATGGCTTGCAAGATCAAGTTGTTCCAATATCACATCAAGATATAATGAAAGAAGCATTGGAGAAAGAAAATATTCAATATCAAGCATTTACAATGAGTAGACTTGGTCATACATATGGAAGAGAAGATGATATGAAAGCATTTTTCCCTGTTCTTAAGGATTTCATATTAGGCGAACTCTAGGAAAAAATTTCACCTAATTTCTCTCTATCAGATTGGTAATATTTTCCAGCAAAATAATAAAGTGGTGGGCCCAGAATAAGAAACATTAAACTAAATCCAACAAGTAAATTGGTATAAGGATCTTCATAGCCTTGTGCCACAGCATAATCTGCCATAATGCCAAATACTATTGATCCAATTGCGATGCCTAATAGGTTTAAACAAAGAAGGTTGAAGGCTACAACTGTACCCTTAATTGATGAAGGAACAAGTTCTTGAATAACAGCGAATATAGGGCCATAAAAACACCCAAGACTGAATGCAGAGGAACATATACCAACCCAAAAAAGAATGTTATCTGTCTCAAGGTATCTGGTAAAAGCTAGGGGTAGGAGCAATAAAGTTAATATTAAAAGAAACCAGGTTCTTGGTAGATTAAATGTTTTTAGTGTCCAATCACTTGCAATTCCACCGAACAAACTGCCTAGGACACCAAACACAACGAATATCCATCCATTTATTTGGCCGAAAGTATTTGGATTAAATCCTTTATCAGCTACTGCCCAAATAACTTCAAACTGTGCTGCACCTAGAACAATGTGGTAAAGGGTGCCTGCTATTATGGTAAAGACAAGTGATTTTGATGTTGATAGTGCTTTATATAACAAAGAAATTATTTCAAAAAATGTTTTTGACTCCGGTTTATTGGAAATATTTTTTCGAGGCGAATCTTTCACAAAAAGCATCAAGAAACCTAGTAAAAGCCCTATTACCCCTAGTAAATAAAAACATCCTCTCCAACCAATCATAGGTTCAAGATAGCCAGCAATAAGTAAGCTTATGCCTACGCCTACTGGTACACCTAAGTAATAAAAACCTGCGGCAAAACCTAGTCTTTTTTGCTCATACCTATCGGACAATATTGACATTGTGGTAGGTGTAATAGTTGATTCTCCAACACCAATAAAAAGCCTTGGTGCTGCCAAGGTAAAGAAATTTTTAGCGAAGCCCGAAATAGCTGTAAAAGCACTCCATAAAATAACTCCTACACCTATGATCTTGGTTCTGTTATATCTATCTGCAAGCGTTCCAACAAATAACCCAGCTACGGTATAAAAAAAGATAAAAACTATGCCAGTTAAAAGACCAATTTCTGTGTCGGAAAGTCCTAGGTCACTTTTTAAAAAAGGGGCGAAACTAGATATAAATTGACGATCAACAAAATTTATCACATTCAACAAAGTGACAAACAATAGAAAGCTTCTATTACGTAAGTTAATAATTTACCCCCTCTGATATTATGAACTTATTTTAAAGATATTGCTTTTTTAAATGCCTCTCTTTCAAAAAGATTTTCAGACCATCTTTTAATATTTGGTTTTAATGCTTGATGGATCTCCAAGTTACTGGCCAAATGAATTGCATAACTCACACAAATATCAGCAATCGTAAATCTATTTGAACAAAGATACTCCTTTCCCTCTAAAGAACTTTCTAGCAATTTCAACCTAGATACAAACCATCTACTATATCCTTCAACTGCTCCATCTGCGACTCCTGGTTCTTGAAATTTGTATCTTAAAACAACAGTTTGCGGGAAGGTAAGTGTTGCATCTGAATGAAACAACCAGTTTAAATAATTTGGGTAATCCTTTTCATCTGGTTGAACACAAAGATCTGTTGGGCCATATTTTTCAACGATATATTGGCACATCGCAACTGATTCAGTCATTTTTACATCGCCATCAACAAGATAGGGCACAGTTCCAAGTATATTGGTTTCTAAATATTCTTTTTGAAATACTCTGGGAGGGAAGGGCATCATATCAAGCTCATATTCAAGGCCCATTTCCTCTGCAGTCCAAATAGGTCTTACAGCTCTTGAACTTTGTGTACCATAAATTTTCATTTACCTAAAAATTTTAATATAAATTTAAAACACTTAAAGAACTTTCTTGATAAGTAATTATTTCACCATTAGTGTTTTTTAATAAAGCAGCGCCTGTATGATCAATGCCTTGAAAAAAAAGCTCTTCATTAGAAGATGCAATTTTAATTTTGCTATTCATATGAACACAATTCGCCAGCCAATCAGACTGCCAATTTTCATCAGAATAATTTTCTAGTTTTGAAACTTCCCAAGCCAGCTCTTGAATAAACGCCAATTTTTTGACTTCATCATTTAAATTTTCATCTAAATCACCCCAATGCGGCTCGTTTGGATTTACCTTTAAATTAATACCTATTCCTAAAACAACTAGAAATTTATCTTCAAAATTTTCAGTTTCTACGAGAATTCCGCCGATTTTTTTGGACTTATATATCAGGTCATTTGGCCACTTTAGCTTTATAGATTTACCAAATATTTTTTCTATAGCGATTATAGTTTTTAGACCGGCTAGCAAACTCAGAGCTGGGTGTGGTTTTTCACAAAAAAAGCCATACGAGAATGAAATGTTACCTTTTGGACTTTCCCATTTTTTTTGATTTCTGCCTCTGCCATCAGTCTGTTTATCTGCAGTAATTAGAGTTGGTTTAAGTTTTTTCTTACACTCAATTCTACAAAGATCATTAGTTGACCCAACAACTTCAAAATGGAAGTGCTGATAATTTTCAGGCATTCTTATCTTTGAACTGATAAGGAACGTAGAGAAAATAAGTTAGTAGCCAAGCTACGGGTATTAATGCAACTATATGCATTGGTGCCTCAGGCATAAAATTCATAATATTATCGCCCGCAGGTTTTTCTAGAATGTACCAATAATTTGTATCCAGTAAGAAATTCACGCCATACATGGCAGGCAAGAATATAAAACTGGTAAACAACATAATGGTGAAATAATCTTTTAAATATGGTCTCTCTTTGGTTAATATCAGAACCACGGAAACGCCCAACAAAATTAAAGTATGGCCATACATATGGTTTAAATAATCAAATGTAGGAAAGCCAGTAAGAGTATCTGGCGTAAGAACAGACATACCGGCACCAGCTATTCCCCAGAAATAAGCAAATAAAAAGAATATTCGATGGCCGCCTAGCAAGTATATTGAAATACACCACGTTGAAAACGCACACATATGCAGGGGGAGCGAATCTTTTACTAGCTCATCAAAATATGCAACTTTGAAAAAAGGATCAATAATTTCATGTGAAATCATAAGAAAAGCTAAAAAATATTTAACGTTTCTGATTGTTTTTTCGCTGCTACCAATAAAAATTCTTGGTAGATAAACTACTAAAGCTATACATAATGCAGCAAAGATAATATGCGATGGGTCTAGAAGGTTAAATGGTTCAGGTTGCATCTTGTTTAATTAAATCGGCTGCTTTTTCAGCAATCATAATAGCAGGTGCATTCGTATTTCCACCAATTAAAGTTGGCATTATTGAAGCATCAACTACCCTTAAATTTTTAACACCTTTAACTTTAAGATCGCTATCGACAACAGCCATGTCGTCATTCCCCATTTTACATGTTCCCACTGGATGGTAAATAGTATCAGATCTTGCTCTGATAGCTGACTCGATAGCTTTATCGTCATCAATATTTATTGGATTTCTTACATTATTAAATTGCGCAAGTGGTTCGGTGTTCATTATTTCCATCATCTTACGATATCCCTTTTTCATTACTTCCATATCTTCATCATCTGATAGATAGTTTGGATCTATAAGAGGATCATCGTCAGGGTTTGTTGAAGCAATCTTTACTGTTCCGACTGACTTGGGTCTTAACAGACAAACATGACAACTAAACCCATTGCCCCACATTTCAGTCCTGCCATGATCTTCAACCATTCCAACTGTAAAATGTAGTTGTAAATCTGGCACTTCTAGATTTTCGTCGCTTTTAATAAATGCGCCGCCCTCAGCGAGGTTGGAAGTCCACATTCCTTTGCTTGCCAAAACAAACTTAATCAATTCAAAGGGCGCTCTCATAGTAAATTTTAAAGACTTAAATGGTTTTGCAAATAATTCCCAACTATCAACTCTATGCGAAGTAATATAATCGATATGATCCTGCAAATTCTCACCAACCCCTTTGAGGTCTAAGAGACACTCAATATTATGCGATTGCAGAAAAGTTTCATTTCCAATACCTGATCTTTGCAAGATGGTTGGAGAGCCATAAGCACCACCGCATAACAATATTTCTTTTTTTGCATGCAATTCGTTTACTTTATTTTTAGTTGTACATTTAACTGACACAGCTGTTAAATTTTTGAAGTTTATTTTGTCGACCACAGTATCTGTTATAATCGTTAAATTTTTTCTGTGTTTCGCCGGATTTAAATAGGCCACGGCAGCACTACATCTTTTTCCGTTTTTTTGAGTAACTTGATATATGCCCACGCCCTCTTGATCACTGCCATTAAAGTCATCATTAGTTTTATAGTGCTTGCTTCCTGCCTCAACAAAATACCTAGTGAATGGATTATCATGCCTTAGTTGCGCAACATTTAGTGGACCATTTTGACCATGATATTGATCATCCAGTGCTTCATTATGTTCTGACTTAACAAAATAGGGCAAAACATCTTTATATGACCAACCTTCATTTCCCAGAGCAGCCCAATGATCGTAATCCCATTTATGACCTCTGATATATACCATGCCATTGACAGAACTAGACCCTCCTAACGTTCTTCCTCTTGGTTGAAACCCTTTTCTTTTTACTTGGTAACTTTGAGGTATTGGATGCGAGCCACCTAAAGAATCTACTGCATTTGCAGCCCCTTCAGTCACCGTAACTTCATTAAAACCTTTTTGAGGGACAGTATCATATTGGTAGGCATATTCAGATTCTTGAAGAAAGGCAAACATGGCAGGTATTTGAATAAATGGAGTTTTATCTGGAGGACCTGTCTCTAGTAAACAGACTGATACATTTGGATTCTCTGTTAATCTATTGGCCAAAACACAGCCTGCAGATCCACCACCTACGATGATGTAATCGAATTCACTCATACTTTCTTAGTTTTATCCCAAATCAAGAAAGGTAAGTAAGTTATGAAGAACACTACTAATGCTAAAGGTGCTACACCCAACATGTGATAAGGTGGAGCTGGCATTAAGTCCATCAAAGATTCTCCCTCAGGAGTATTCATTAAATACCAATAGTTAGCTTCTCCACCAATAACTAAGTTAACAATTAAAATTGGCACTAAGAGTAATATAGTGATGACTGCCATTTTCCAGAAATTCTGTAGATAAGGCCTATGTTTTAGAACAGCTAAAGCAAAAAATATACCTAAAATTATTTGGCCATGACCGTAAAAGAACATAAAGAATTCTATGTCAGGCCAAGCTTCTGTTAGATCAGGAGTCAGGAGCGCCATAGTTGCTCCACCTACACCCCAATAAAAGGGTAATTCAAAAAACATTTGATTCTTCTTTTTTTGCAAGAGAAAGATACCGATCAATACAGCACTAAAATTACACATATGCAATGGTAGGTAAGTTTCCCAAGGTTTATCAAAGCCATAAATATAGATAAAAGGTTTAGTTACCTCAAAGACCAAAAGTGAAATACCTATTAATTTAGCCAAAATTTCTTGTACTTTATTGCTTAGAAAATTTCCAATTACACAAAGCACAACAACTATCAAAAAACTATAAATTAGAGCTTGAGTGTGTTGCTCTCCAAAAAGAATAAACGGTTCTGACATAGACTCCCCTTAAAAAAACCTCTCTCTAATAATACAACCTGTGTTGATAGATACAAAATATAATTTAAGATGAAATTAAACAAAAAAATGTCAAACGATTGTCTACTTTTAAATGGAAACGGAAAACCAGTCAGTTATTTCCCTTTATCAACTATAGATTGGAAAACTGCTATTAGATTGTTATTTACAAAGAACATAATTGTTATAAAAAATCACGAGTCTTGGTCAGTTAGATCCCCCTCAATGGAAGTAGAGGTTCCAAGCATTATTATGTTGCGGAGATTCCATAAATTTCAAAATTACGTGAAATTTTCAAGATCAAATATTTTTTTAAGAGACATGTATAGGTGTCAATATTGCAGTAATATTTTTGACAATAAACAGCTGACTTTAGATCACGTTGTACCGAGATCAAAAGGAGGCGACACAAGTTGGGAAAATATTGTTACTTCATGTAAAACTTGTAATACGAGCAAAGGCTCAAAAATCATTGAACCAATTAACCCACCCAAAAAACCAAGTTTTGCCCATTTACTCAATGGGCATAAACTTAATAAAAAAGATTTCCCAGATCAGGCCTGGGTTGACTACATTTTTTAGTATTTTACGGAACAGCCGTAAGGTCTTGTTTTTGCTTCTTTAATCTCTTCACCTGATAGCATCTGAATTACTGCATTTCTAACGTAATTCTTAGCTTTGCTTAAATCAGTAGAAAAAAGTGCTCCTGTATTGCCTAAATTATCAATAGCACCTTGATATCTAACTTTGCCTGATTCATCGATTACAAACATATGAGGAGTTGTTTTTGCGCTGAACATTCTCCCAACTGAGCCTTCCTCATCCAATAAGACATGAGCAGGATACGCGCTTCTTTTCTTGGTAAGTTCTTTTGCTTGGTCTTTTGTAATATGGCCTTGTTTACCCTCAGCGGATGAGACGATGGATAGCCACACAATATCTTGATCACTCATTTCTTTTTGCAAATTTTGCATGTTACCTGTGTCGTAGTGCCTCTTTACAAAAGGGCAATCATGATTAGTCCACTCTAGAACGACTTTTTTGCCTTTAAATTCTTCAAGTGATACGGTTTGATCATCTTGATTTAATAGATTAAATAATGGCGCATCTTCACCATTTTTCACTGAAGTTGCGCCTATTAGACTCAACAACATTAAGCTTAATATCCTAAATTTCATCAACTACCTCCATTAAATAATTTTCAGTTAATATTTCATTAAGAACCATAGGTTCGTCAAGTGTTTTATTCCAATAAATATATAAAGGAATACCCGATCGATTGTATTTTTCTATCTGACCAGCAATTTCTGAGTTTCTATTCGTCCAGTCAGCTTTGAGATATGTAATATTTTTCTCTTCAAATTTATTAAAAACTTCATCGCTAAAAGCAACTGCTTCATTAACTTTACATGTAATGCACCATGCGGCTGTAAAATTGATAAAGTATGCTTGCTCATTCAAGCGTAATTCATTTTCTTTCTGAATGGACCAAGAAATTGATTCGCTGTCATTCATTACCTTAACATCCTTAAAATCCCATTCGTTTAGTTGACTGCCCCAAATAAGTCCAATTACTGCTGAAATAAATACTGCAAATTTAATTTTTGATATAACAAGCCATGAAGCAAAGGCTAATGAAAACCAACCAATGAGAACAAACAAAACTGAATTAGCATCAACCTGATTTGCAAGTACCCATAATAACCATAAGGCTGCAGCAAACATCATAAAGCCAAAGAATTGCTTTAGAGATTTCATCCACTTGCCAGGTTTAGGTAAGAAATCTATTAGGGATGGAAATAATGCAATCAAGAAATATGGTAATGCAAAGCCTAAAGCTAAAAATAAAA
>MDTB01096171.1_pt1 | contig 10607 bp, 18 predicted proteins | sample 811161 | NCBI WGS metagenome assembly MDTB01 (sample SAMN05326650, study PRJNA326480) | marine metagenome | isolation source: seawater | place: Mediterranean Sea | collected 2009
ATCAGGAATCTTCGGAATCGGTAGAATTGAAACCAATAAACGAGTAGCCGCTTCGTAATAGCCACTAAATCGCCCATCTGCCACAATCACTTCATACTTATCAAAGATTTGAAAAGGTTGATCAATTTCCACTGCCAATTTCTCCACTCTTCCTAAGATGTATTTAACCTCAACATCTTCATTATGGATTAGCACAGAATTGAAAAACTTCTCAAAAAACTCAATACCTGCTACTAACTTTATTGGGCTAATTTTCATGTATTTACAAATAGCCACTAACTGAACATTACTGATGGGGCAAGCTCCACTTAGGAACTGTGCGAACGCCGCTTGAGAAATTCCAAGATGTTCAGCCGCAATTGTCTGCGTCACTTTCTCAGAATCTTTGAAAGCTAACCATTCTCTTTTTAGTCTTTTTGCAAGTCTCTCCACTGGCTCCTTGGGATAAGCTTGCGAATACCTCCAATCCAAATCCGTATTCACGGGAAATGCTCCTCAAAATAGTTAACATATATTACCTCTACTTATTAAAAATTGAAATAGTTATAGGCGGTGCCTGCTGCCCACGCATTGCAATTGCCAGGAGTGTGCCAACCCATGAAATGGGTTCATACATTTTTGCTTGCTGTTGACACCACTTTTTGAAACTTAAGCGTCGATATCCATTATCAAAAATATTTGGTGCGTTGATCTGATTCCTCAAGTTGATTTGATGGGAGTGTTTACTCCATCGCTGTTTATACATTATTTATTTCTCCTAACAATTTTTGTATATATTCTTTTTTTGTAAGGAAATTTATGTCTTTGACTAAAATTCCTTTTTTCATAGCAGTTATTTCATTGATCAAAACTATTCCTAAATCAGTTCCAACTACTACCCAAGCACTATGAGTACTGCTAATAAGTTTGTCAAACCAAATCAACTGTAATTTTGATAAATTAGGTATTAATTTGGTATGTTTTCTCTTTGGTACTGCTTGGTACTTATATTCTACGAAAAGAGGGCGTACTGAACCTAAATACCATGCATCCGGCACTCCCCCGTGAAAATTGTCGTTGATCTTCCATTTGAACGTATCTTTTGGTAACGCTGAATGGATAGATCGAACGAATCCGTGTTCGTTAATTAGCTTACCGCATCATAAAATTTTTCAGCTTCCTTGTAGATGGCATCTGTGCAGAAACCAACGTATTCGACAGTTGCCTGATGCCAAATTTTAGATTTGCTTTTTTCAATCTTTTCAGATCCTAGTTTCCAAACGCTAGAAAACCTATCACCGCCTTTTTGTGCGATCAATGTATTCCATGTCTTGGATATCATACCGACTGCCGTGTTCTTAAATTCGATACGAGCCGCAGTAATGATTTCGCCTGTCTTAGGATCAAGTTGCAACACATTGTGCGTATGAAAAGGGCGAGTGCTATGTTCGTCTGGCTTTGCTCCAGCCGCTTCAACTTCTCTCATTGCTTCTTCTTTAGAAACAAATTCTGACGTGGCGCCATTCCAAAATGCATTGTTTTCAGTATTGTTGTATGCCTGATAGCTTTCAACAAGGTTGATAGGTACAACATACACTTCATCGTAAATTTCTTTAGACAAAGTGTTTGACCACATGCCTACTTTAGCATCCGGCCATCCTTGCGTAATTTCGCCTGAGTTTGCTGTTGCTATAACTCTCAGTTTGGGCGTTTCAAACGCTTCCGATGATAAGTTATTACCTTTTCCTTCTGCGCCTTTAATCTTGGCGTGAGCTGGAATTTTTTCTGCGATCATTAAATTTCCCATTATTTTGATACCTTCAATATTAGACTAGGGTAAGTGTATTTGGAGACGCCAGGAATCGATTTCCCAGTATCTGCCACGTACTCGTTTACTGCTGAAGCGCGAGGGTTTTTCTGTAGCAGTTGCGACATGTTATTTTCAGAAACAAATGTATAAAATTCTTCCCAATTATCCGTGGTCCAATTTGTGTTTCTTCTAATAAATGCCAATGAATTGTCAGATAACTTCATATTTTGAAGTCCTTGTTCTTGATATTCTTCAAGTAATTCGGCTTTTAATTCTGCAATAGCATCAGTTGTTTTTTTTAGAACTGCTGATTGCTTTTTTGATACACGTATAAGGTCAACCAGTTCAGTTGTTTTTGTAGTTAATTCATTCATCTAATGTCCTCTCAAATTCTAAGATGTAATGTCCAAAAAAGTAGATCACTTGGGGAACTACTCCGTTTCCGAGCGATTTAAGTCGGTGTGCCCTATCGGGAATCCCATAAGCCACTCGACCCAATTTGGGTTCAGTGATCCACTGGTCTTTGAAACGGATTGGCTTAACATGATTTGTTTTCCTTTCTCTATCCGACGGCGTATCGCACCGCTTCCGAGATGTCCTCTGTCTCGGTTGTCTCCCGCACACGGTGTCGGCCATAGCTTCACTGGCTTCTTCGACTCTGCGTCGTTTACCGCAGACACAAGGCTTATCTGACAATCTCCTTTTGCTATCTTTGCCTGACTCACTGGCCCCCTTGCTCCGTCCCAAGCGTTCGGAGTCGGCCACATGTTCACTGCCTGTCCCAGCGTTGGGTTTCTTTTCCCATCTAGCACTGACGGTGGTATCCCTGGGCCGTCTTTGTGATCCCTCGCTCTCGGTGTCGGCCAAGGTGGCATTCTCGATGGAGTCAGACTGCCTCCTATCATTGCTTCGGCTTCTTCCACACTCACAGAGCCGTCTTCCACTTTCTTCCTCATGGCTCCTATCTGCCCCTCTGACCGTGCCATTGATGCTGTCGGAGTCGGCCATAACGCCATCGTTCTCGGATCGACTTGTTCCCTCAGATTTGCTGGACGTTTCCGTCCCTTGCGAGTTGTCGTGGCTTGTTTCAGCAGTGCCTCGTCGCTTCGCTGTGGCAAGTGATCTAGCGTGTTCGGAGTAGCCCACAATGAAGCATCTGTCTCTGCGGTGGAGGGCATCGACGGCAACAGCTGGAAGTATAAACGCTGTCGTGGCGTACTTTTCGTTCTCCAATCTAGACAACACATTGTCGAGCTCATGTCGGACGATATTAGACACATTTTCGAGAAGGAGGAAAGTAGGTTGTACTTGCTCAATAACTGCGCACATTTCCTTCCAGATTGCACGGTGGTCAGCACTGCCTTTTTGGAGCCCGGCGACGGAGTAGGGCTGACAGGGGAACCCTGCGGTGATGATGTCGATTTGTCCTTTGTATTTTGAGAATTCATAAGTATCAGTTACATCCTTTTCAATTGGCACGTTCGGCCATCTCTTTTGCAATACTTTCTGGCAAAACGGTTCGTTCTCACAAAAAGCGACTGTTTTGATACCTCCTGTCATTTCAAGCCCAAGACTGAAGCCGCCTATTCCACTGAATAGGTCAAGATGTCTAAGCACTTGCCATCTCCTTATTTTCAAATAGTCCTAATAGGGTTGTCATTTTTGTAAGTTTGTTATTCAATTTTTCGTATACTTGCTCCTCTGCGGTTTTATCTGCCGCAATTAAAATGATCTCAGTCTTTTTCGTCTGTCCAGCGCGATAGCTTCGTCTATTAAATTGTTGAAAATGTTCAGAAGAGTATGTCGGGCTACACCATATAGTTGTGACTGCCTGCGTAAGCGTAAGACCGTGAGCCGCTGCTGACGGGTTACAGAACAAAATTTTTGTTTCTCCGTTCTGGAAGTCATCAACGATTCTATTTCGATCCGTTGCAGAAACTGTTCCATCAATAAATGCGCTCTGGATTCCTCTGTCTTCAGCGAGTTTCGATAGGGCTTCACGTTCGTGCCTCCAGTTGAAGGCAACGAGGACTTTTCCTTTGGCGAGTCGTTCTGTAGCCAAATCGATAACAAGTTCATAGCGAGTGGTATCAAAATACTGTGCCTCGCCACTAGAGTCGTAAACAGCTCCAGTGCAGACTTGTAGCAATTTTTTGACAAGCGCCCCTGCGTGAACTGCCGTAACTTGAGCTTTTGAAGCAAGCTCAATAACACTTGTTTCCTGCATTTCACGATACTTAGACAGAAGTTTGGGTGGGAGTTTACAATTGTAAGTAGTAATTCGGTTATCTGGAAGATCAAGGCATTCCTCCAATGTATATCTTTTTGTTATATCAGCTATTGCTTCATTTACTCTGTTAATAGCATCTGGTTTATCGACATAAATGCGTATGTTAGGTCTATGTCCAAAAATAGGACGTGAATGCTGATGTGAATCTCTGAATTTAACAAACGATGTTCCAAGTCTTGCACCGCCATCCAGACAATGCATCTGCGTCCATATATCTGCGACGCTATTGGGAGTAGGTGTGCCTGTCATTAGCACTCTTTTGCCAAATGACTTGCATAATGTCCGTGCGTGTTTAGTTCGTTTAGCACTAATGTTTTTATACGCAGTCGATTCGTCAATACAAATCCAATCACTCTTGCCAAACATGATGTGCTTAACTGGGTAGTCAACGCCCTGATGGTTGAGCAGGTAAATATCTACGTCCTTATCAAACGCACGTTTCCTAGTTTTTGCATAACATAAGCTATACGTCAGATGAGGATAAAATTTTTCGATATCGCCTACCCATGCAGGTTGTAATATAGAAAGAGGACCGATCACTAACAATACTGTCTGTGGATTGACTTCTTTCTTATGTCTGTTAAAAGCGTGAAGCAGACTTCTCGTTTTACCAGTACCCGGGTCATTTAATATAAACGACGCTTCATTATTGAATATAAAATTTGCAGTATCTTCCTGATGTTTATATAGCGGGAGCATATTCTTTCCACTTAAATTTCCAGTTCTCAAGTACTAATCGCTTGTAGCCAAGCCGTCTTCTAAGAAAAGACAAAGCAACGCTTACAATTAAGCCGGCTAACATTGCTGCAGCCATGCCTGAATATGTGCCAACAAATAAATAAGCTAGACCGCCTGTTATGGCTACATCGAATACGACTTCGTAGCCTAAGACTTTTCGTATGTCGAGCTTGTGGGCGAGTATTAGAGCGCCTCCTGCGCTTCCAACAGCTTCCAATATCATTTTACTATCTCCAGTTTTGGTGGTTTATCGGGATCTGGTTGTTCCACAAAGCCAAGAACAAAAGAATCAGTAAGATCTCGTTCTATGTCATGCAAATTTGTGCGAATTTTTAATAAATCAAAATTCTCGGTTTGTACTGTACTTACGTATTCCCGCATTTGTTTTTCTATATCTTGAATACGCAAAATTGTCATGGACAACAACGTCCTGTGTTCACTGACGGTGGTTGGTTTCATTGGCATTCTCATTATTAGTCCTGCTAATATTAGTGTTTATTAAATAAAATGCGAGTCTTTGGAGAAGACCAGCACAACGTGCATTCGCCGCAGCTAGGTTTCGTTCCTAGTTGTTCTGGACAAATTACATGATTACGAGGAGGGGAGATGTTTATGTCATTGATGACCGCTGTACCCATAAAATCCTCTTCACTATCAGAAAATCTTATACATGCTCTTTCTGGGTATGCTTTGTTAATGCTATTTACTAATAAACCTAAAACCGAATCACTATTATGTGCCGTATAGCCCCATGCATGTAGTCTATTACGAGACTTAAATTGATCTTTCCACCAATCGCAATATTCTGCGGAAAAGAAGTCTCCTAATACATGCAACCGCATAACGTATCTCCTATACATTAAATCGAGCTTATCCAATTCAGCTTTCATTATAGCATAGAAATTAGGGTGTAAGTGATTGATTCTATGAGCGAAAGGCATATTATTTCCATAGCATACACTCCACTGAACGCAAGTTCTTGGACATGTCGCACGTTCTTCCAATGCTAGTGAAAATATGCGCGCGCCTTTCCATTTTCCTCTCGTTACACACGAGCCGAGTTTCTTATTTGCCTCGCCTTTTTTAAAGACGCTTTTAATCTCGTCTGGGTTTTTAATTGTGTGTTTGTAATGTCTTGAACGCCCAGTGACTTCATAAGTTGGTATAAGCATTTCAGTTCTTTTGGGTATAGCATTGATATTAATTCTCCATAATTTTATAAATGCAGTAAGCGACAAAAATAGCCAGTAATGCAACAGCAAGCTGACCACTGACACTTGCTAAGATATTTAATACAAAATAGCCAATGATCATGGCTAAACCGACAGCTAGGGTGTTATATTTCTGAGGGAATAAACTTCCTTCTGTCCATTTTTCATAGTAGTAACCCATGTCTGATAAAATACTCATTGTGTTCGTGCCTCCAATTTCTTTATTTCCTCAATTTGTCTATCATCTGGGTTAAGAATTCTCTTCAAATTTCTTAAAGCAACTAGTCTTCGTTTACGTTGGTTTCTCTTTTTCATTGAATTTTCCTTTTAAACAAGTTTTTCCAATTCTGTTTGAGTTTTTGGTAAATGGTCTTCATACACTGCCGTTACATGCTTTTTGGTTCGACAATGCACCATCTGAGAATAAGGAAATCTATTAGAAGGGCTTCTTACTGAAAAATAGAGGGTATTTGCGTAAAATTTTCTTCCGTGCCATTCTCCTCTTGGATGAATTTCTCTCTTTTGCAGTTTTTTATGTACTGCATCAATCATCGAATTTTTATTATGCAGACCTTGAGAGAGTTTTGTTGCGACTAAACGAGCTTCATCTGGTGTCATACTGCTGACCATTCACATACTTCTGCATAATCGCAGTGACCGCATATGCCTTTGTTAGGTTTGGGTAATAATTGATTGTCGCCTGTCATAAGAACTGCTCTTGTATTCCAGAGATCCTTCATGCGCATTGTTTGTTGACGCTGAAAATCCTGTTCCAGAACATCACCTGTCTTGGTGTACCAAACTTCACCAGTAACCCACTCAAGATTTGGAAAACGACTAAATGCGGCAATGGCATATAACTGGATCTGCATGTTGTGCTGAAATTCGTTTCCAAATTTCTTTCCAGTTTTAAAATCGATAATTCTTAGGCTAGTGCAATCGTCTGGATCGTCGTACACGACTGCGTCGCATACTAAACGTAGCCACGCCTCCTTATCTTTAAACTCGCAGGGCTGCCATGTTCTGGTAAATGCCCATTTGTCTTCTGACGAAATGGGAAAACGTGTAATGTCGTCAAAATCCTTTTTTAATTTTGACAATTCCTGTGGAAACTCTATGTCTTTATTAAGGTAATCTTCAGCCAGCTTATGGATTCGCTTTCCCTCTATGAGAAATTCACTTTCGGTTGACGGATAGATGCCTTTTATTCGACTGTGGTATAGCTTCTGAGGACAGCTATCATAGGTTTTTAATGCAGAATAAGACCAAGTTTTAATTAAACCAGAAGGGATCTTAAACGCATCAGGTCTTTTATCCTGTATTAACATTATTTAGCTCCTTTAATTCTCCTCGCAAATCTGCAATAGTCGTTGCAATATGTTCGTCATGCAGTGAACGTAAACTAATCTTCATGTCTTCAACATGAGCGAATATTGACGTTAACCGGGCATTTAGTTTCTGGATTTCAATATTAGTGTTACTAATAACGTCATGCGCATCATTAAGTCGGTTATAAAGATTTATCAACATCGAATATCGATTGTCATGTGCTATTTGATTTTTGTCATTTAAGAAAGTTCGTACACTACGTTGGTGTGAGCGTTTGCGTATTTGTTTATAAATCGCATCACGGGACACTTTATATTGTTTAGCAAGAGTGACAACAGGCACTTTATCGCAGTACTTTTGAAATATAATATCCCAACTGGCGGTGTCTAATTTCATTTTGTCAGTACCCTCATTGTTAGGGCTTTTTTTCTTCTTATATAAGCCTTATACGCCAATTCTGGTGTATCACCGTGGCTGTATATCTTGTACTCATAGACACCGTTATTTAAAATCATCGATGAGCAAATGGGTTCTGGTGATGCTTTCCAATGTTTATCTATTAAGAAATATTTATGGATCATATGCGTCTCTCTGGTGGGGTTCATTACGGAAGCACTCATAGTGTAATACCACGCAATAACTACATCTAAATCTTCATAGTCGTAGTCCTGTTTCTGTGCCGCATACGCATACCAGCTTCCTTTTGAAGAAATTCGGTGGGGAAGTTTGTATTCTCGCACTTGATACATTGCTTCATCGTATAAATTGGTAAGGGTATTGATGTCTTCGATAGACATGTGCATCTTTTCCATTATGCTACCTCCTCAAATAGCGTTAATAATTGTGCTTTTTTGCGTCTTCTGCATGTCGATCTTGCTCTATTAGCAAGTTTTACCAAATTCCAAAGGTGATGTGCGTTCCAAAAAACGTGGGCTGTAAATCCTGTCCAAGGACACACTGCAATTATGGCGCTCCCCTCTACTGGGGGTTGATTACCAACTTCAAGAAGGCATCCTTCACATCTATAAAATTCAAATTCGTTAGCATCACTTTTTGCAAACGGTTTAAAAGGTCGTAATTCTTCTTCGTAATCTATTTTTTCGGGTGGTTCAGTTGCAACAAAAACTGCTTTGTTTTTTGTAATACAACCAATTAAAATACCTAACTTTCCCCATGACATATAATCCGTGGGTAGATAGATATCAAAATAATAGCTTCTCTCTGCTATATCGACATGGTCGATCAAATCGTTTGGGCTTATGCGCAAATTGGTATTATAAAACTTTCCTCCCCTTGCGCCTGAAATATTCCTAAAACATTCTTTTAACCAATTAGATTTCTTTTGATAATAAACTTTTCGATAAGAATATTTCTCAGGGTAATGAAGTTTTCGGGCTTTTCGTGTTTCGCGCAGAAGCGTGTATTGATTATAAAAAAACCCTTTGGGTTCCCCGTGTACTGCTCTTGTTAATTTAGGATATGTATTCCGTAAAGCCTTCCATACAAGTTCGGGTTGGGTTCGTCTAATGAAGAGTTTTTTCCATTTTTCTGATCTCTCTTCTCTGTTGTACTTTAATTCTTTTGCAATCGATGAATAAACCGATTTTTTTCTCTCTAAATTCCAATTCATGTCTTCTAGCTGATACATTTACCTCTCTCCTTTAGCGCATCTAATTCTTTTAATATTCTTTTAAAAGTTTGAATTGTTTGTTCTCCATATTCTGTAGTCTTTATTTCCCATGAACCTCTGCCTCTTATGCGTTCAAAAAGTTTTGTTCCTAAGAACATCTCCAACTGAGTAACAGAAATATTTACTGATGGTGGAGTTTTAAAACATATCTCTGCTGCTTTTTTGATGCTTTTAGTCTGACTCATAGCCACTGCGTACCGTAGCGACTGAAGGTTCATGCTTGGTTTTCTATTTAAACTCATAGTAGTTCCTTTAATTAGTATTGCTAATATCTAGTTCCAGTTTAATAACTTCACCAAACGCAAATTCAGTTGCGTGTGTTGTACACCAGATTGTTGGGATTTGTAGACTCTTATCGAAAGAAGAATTTCCTCCGCCATCTGTCATGTATATGAAATTATCAAAATGCATCTGATGGTCTTTTATATATTTAAAGACAGGTTCAAATGCGGTTCCACCCCTTGTTATATTTTTTATTTCATGTACGGGTTCATTCGGCCCAAATTCTTCTACACCAGTTACACGGGTATCACATTTAATAACAGTGACAGACTGTGATCCCATTGAAGTAATGATGTCATTTAGCCCTCCAAGAAACAGTTCTTGTTCTTTTAAAGATACAGATCCAGATATGTCCCAACCAAGGCCAAGGTGTCCTACCCCAGTTTTGGATGTCCCAGGGTAATAAATATCATGGACTGCGAGCATCTTGCGATTAGGCTTTTTCCATGAGTAATCATCTGGAATTTCTCCACCTAACAGTCTTCTCAATACAGTGCGCCAATCTACTTTTGGCTTTTGCATAGTTTCTATGTAATCTGAAGCCCATCCTGGTAAAGAACCTTCTTTCTTAGCGAGAGCCGCTGCACTGTTAATAATAATTTGTGTTTCAAATTCTCCTTCTTTTGCAGTGCCAGGATAATTACGTATTGGCCCGACTTTAATTTCCTCATCCTCATAATCATCTGGAAGAAGATCATAAACTTGTTCCGCAGTCATATTCCTGTATTTCTCATCAATATAATACTTTCCGGGGAGGTCGAAACCCTCGTCAATGACTATTTGATTGACCACGTAATCACAGGCTATGTTAAACTTCTTGCGATTTCTATGGCCTTTTCGCATGGGATGAAAAAGCACTACATGATATGCTTCATGGACTAGTACGCCTTGTATTTGTTTATCAGTTATTGTTCTTACAAAATCTTTGTTCCACCAAATACTTTTGCCGTCTGTTGCCATTGTGTTTATGTATTCTGATGATAAAGTTTGTAATTGCAGAGTGACTGAGCCTGCAAATGGTGAAAATATCATCAGCTGCGTTTTCGCACGTGCCACCCTAAGTTCAGGTGTAATTATTAATGCTGAGTTCATTTTAAAAATCCTTGCAATATTGTCGTTTATCAAATTTTCGGTCTTCATCGAACTCTTCAAGTTTCTTATATAACCGATCTACCTTGGTTCTTTCAAAATTTTCCAACTTAGGGAGTGCTCTATATTTACTTAATAAGTCCAGTAATAAAGTTAATTCTTGAGCCGATATATGCAGCATTATTCGTC
>MDTB01098423.1_pt1 | contig 10607 bp, 8 predicted proteins | sample 811161 | NCBI WGS metagenome assembly MDTB01 (sample SAMN05326650, study PRJNA326480) | marine metagenome | isolation source: seawater | place: Mediterranean Sea | collected 2009
AACAATACGTGTGTCAAAGTTGTGGTGCGGTTGCCGCTAAATGGGCCGGCAAATGCGAAAGCTGCGGCGGCTGGAACACATTGGTCGAGGAAATCATTGAAGTTGCCGGACCGAAATCGCTCAACCCCAAATCCGGACGCGCCATCGACTTAGTTGGTTTAGCCGGCCAAGACACACCGCCGCCACGCCGCGTCAGCGGCGTTGCTGAGATTGATCGGGTTCTCGGCGGCGGCTTGGTGCCGGGCTCAGCGGTGCTTATCGGCGGCGACCCTGGGATTGGGAAGTCGACCTTGCTTTTGCAAGTGGTTGCCCGGCTCAGCAAGGCTGGCCGATGTGCCTATATTTCCGGCGAGGAAGCTATCGACCAGGTGCGCATGCGTGCCGTCCGGTTGGGAGTCACGGCGGCACCGGTGGAACTAGCCGCCAGCACCAATGTGCGGGATATTCTCGCCACCCTGGATGCCGCTGACGGCCCCGATGTGGTGGTGATCGATTCCATCCAAACCATGTATGTGGAAACACTTGATTCCGCACCTGGCACCGTGGCTCAGGTTCGCGCTTCCGCCCAAGAGTTGATTCGCCTGGCGAAGAAGCGCGGGATTGCGCTGTTATTGGTTGGTCATGTGACCAAGGAAGGAACCATCGCCGGGCCGCGGGTGCTCGAGCATATGGTTGATACCGTGCTTTATTTTGAAGGTGAACGCGGCCATCAATTCAGGATTTTACGAGGTGTTAAAAATCGTTTTGGTCCTACCGATGAAATCGGTGTTTTTGAAATGACGGAAGCCGGCCTGATGGAGGTCCCGAACCCGTCAGCGCTATTTTTAGCCGACCGCCGTGACGATGTTTCCGGCGCCGTGGTCTTCGCCGGCATGGAGGGAACCCGCCCGGTTCTGGTGGAAATTCAGGCGCTGGTCGCACCATCCCCCTTCGGTACCCCGCGGCGGGCGGTTATTGGCTGGGACAGTGGCCGTCTGGCGATGGTGACAGCTGTTCTTGAGGCCCGTTGCGGGCTGGAATTTACCGGCCGTGATGTCTTTCTCAATGTGGCAGGTGGCCTGAAAATTACCGAGCCTGCCGCTGACCTGGCGGTCGCTGCGGCCTTGGTGTCATCGTTGACCGGCGCCGCCTCGGCAGCCGATACGGTGGTCTTCGGGGAGATCGGCCTGTCGGCCGAGGTGCGTGTCGTGGGACAGACCGAGTCACGTCTGAAAGAAGCTGCAAAACTTGGCTTTACACGGGCCATCATGCCGGCACGACGAAAATCAAAAAATGCCGGCGCAGGCCTTAACGCCGGGCTGCAAATTGAAGAAATTGGGCAGGTCAGCACGCTTGCCGAAAAGTTTTTGGCGGCTGAAAATGGTGCCTCTGTCCGCCGCCTTGCCAAACCACATTGAACGGATGCTGAGCCTCTGATGGATGCGCTACCGGTAAACATTGCTGATATACTAGTTGGACTAATCATTCTGATTTCGGCTCTGCTTGCCTTTGTGCGTGGATTCTTCCGGGAAGTGTTGGCAATTACTGCTTGGGTAGGTGCCTTTTTTGTTGCCCTTTATGGCTTTAGCCACACCCAACCTTACGTCAGTCAGATCGTCGGCAATGAGACAATTGCCGATATCGCCAATGGCATCGGCTTATTCGTCATTGCCGTGATCTTTTTCTCAATTATCAGCCATCTCGTTGCCAGCGGGCTGAAAGGCAGCGGCCTTGGGGCCGTTGATCGTTCCCTTGGGTTTGTCTTTGGGATGGTGCGTGGTGCGGTTATTGTCTCCGCGTTGCATCTGATGATGCTGTGGGCAATTGACAATCAAGAGCCGCCGAAATGGATCGGTCAGGCCCGCTCCCTGCCCCTGATCGCGCAAGGATCAAGTTTTTTACTCACCCTTTTACCGGAAAATATTTTATCGGATGTTGACCGGGCCGCCGCCAAATCCAAGGCGCTTGCCGGCCAAGAGTTTAAAAAACAAGCACTAGAACATTTGACCAGTCCGCCACCGAAAGGCACAAGTAGAAATAGCGGTGATTCCGATCAAGGGACCGGTTATACTGATGCGCAGCGGAAACAAATGAATGACGCTATCAAGGGGAGCCAGTAATGACAGATGCCACGAGCCACCCCATCGATGAAGATCATTTAAACGACGAATGCGCGGTTTTTGGGGTTTTCGGCGGTACCGACGCCGGGGCGCTGACCGCTTTGGGTTTGCACGCTTTGCAGCATCGCGGACAAGAAGCCACAGGCATCGTCAGTTATGACGGTGAGCAATTTCATGCGCACCGCGGCAACGGCCATGTCAGTGAAAATTTCGGCCAGCAATCGGGCGCGATCGTTGAACGCTTGAAAGGCGAGTCGGCGATTGGCCATAATCGCTATTCAACCTCGGGCGAGACAAACTTGCGGAATGTGCAACCGCTGTTCGCCGATTTTGAATTTGGCGGCATGGCCATTTGCCATAACGGTAATCTTACCAATGCCTTTGAGTTGCGCCGCGACTTGGTCCGCCGGGGCTGCTTATTCCAGTCGACAACCGATACCGAAACCATTGTCCATTTGATCGCCCGCGGCCACCAATCAACGGTACCGGATCGCATTGTCGATGCCCTTGTTCAAGTAGAAGGGGCATATTCACTGGTCTGCTTAACCCAAGACTCGATTATTGGCGTCCGTGACCCCTATGGCGTCCGGCCGCTGGTTCTTGGGCGTTTAGGTGATGCCTATATCTTATCCTCAGAAACATGTGCGCTGGATATCATCGGTGCCGATTTTGTGCGCGATGTGGCCGCCGGCGAAATGGTGGTGATCAATGACCAGGGGGTGCGATCACTGTTCCCCTTCCGGGATCAGCCCAAGCGGTTTTGTATCTTTGAATATATCTACTTTTCCCGCCCAGATAGCATTGTTGAGGGCACCAGTGTGTACCGTGCCCGGCAAATGATCGGCGGTGAGCTTGCCAAAGAATCGGCGGTTGATGCCGATGTGATTATTCCGGTCCCGGATTCAGGTGTGCCGGCAGCGATCGGCTTTGCCGATGCGGCCAAAATACCTTTTGATCTCGGTATCATTCGCAATCACTACGTCGGCCGAACCTTCATTGAACCAACCGATCGGGTTCGCCATCTTGGCGTCAAACTGAAACACAATGCAAACCGCGCGGTTGTCGAAGGTAAACGTGTTATTTTGGTCGATGACTCGATTGTCCGCGGCACCACCTCAACGAAAATTGTTGAAATGATGCGGTCTGCCGGCGCCACCGAAGTGCATATGCGAATCGCCAGCCCGCCAACCACACATTCCTGCTTTTATGGAGTCGATACACCCGAGCGCGAGAAGCTTATGGCCGCCCGCATGACCGTTGATGAAATGGCGGCGGTTATTGGCGTCGATAGCCTTGCCTTTATCTCCATCGACGGCCTTTACCGAGCGATGGGCAAAGCCAATGGCCGTGACAGCGACGATCCGGGATTCTGTGATGCTTGCTTTACCGGCGATTACCCAATTCAGTTGATTGATCAAGACAGCGAACACGAAAACCAGCAATTATCGCTGCTTGCAGCCGTTTCTTAACCCCCCGCGTCCCGCGACTAGGAGTGAATTTATGACAGCCGATTTAAGCGGTCGTTTGGCATTGGTGACAGGGGCGACACGTGGCATCGGCCGCGCCGTCGCGCTAGGTTTGGCGGCAGCGGGGGCTGAAATTATCGCCGTTGCCCGCACCGTTGGCGGCCTTGAGGAACTTGACGACGACATTCAAGCTGTTGGCGGCAAAGCGACCTTAGTCCCTCTCGATTTAAAGGACAGCGACGGTATCGACCGTCTTGGCCTGTCGATCTATGAGCGTTGGGGGCAGCTTGATATCGCCATCTTAAACGGCGGGATGCTGGGGCAATTAAGCCCCATACATCAATATGATCCCACCCTTTGGGCAGAGGTCATGGCCGTCAATGTGAATGCCAACCAACGGCTGATCCGCAGCCTTGATCCGCTGTTGCGAACCAGCGCCAGTGGGCGGGTGATTTTTGTCTCCTCAGGTGCCGCCCAGGGCAAACGTCCCTATTGGGGTGCCTATGCCGCTAGCAAGGCAGCCTTGGAGGCAATGGCCCGCAGTTATGCCGGTGAAACCGAGCAAACCACGATCAGGGTGAACGTTGTTGATCCAGGGGCCACCCGCACTGCCATGCGTGCCGCCGCCTATCCGGGCGAAGACCCGCAAACGGTCAAACCTGCCGAAGATTTGCTGCCGTTATTTTTGAGTCTTAGCAGCGCTAACGAGATCCGCCACGGTGCCCTGCTGATGGGCTAACCATCCAGATCAGGCAAAATAAAAGGCGCAAGTTGCGCCCTTTACTTGGTTTTGTGTTCGGCCGGCTTAGCGGCTGTAGAATTCGATCACCAGGTTTGGTTCCATTTGAACCGGGTACGGAATGTCCTCAAATTTTGGTTGCCGGACAAACGTTCCCTTCATTTTATCAAGGTCAACGTCCATATAGTCGGGCACATCGCGCTCCGCCGAGGCGGCGGCTTCGATCACCATCGGAATACCCCGTGACTTTTCACGCAGCTCGACAATATCGCCTTCCCGGCAGATGTAGGACGGAATGTTAACCCGCTTGCCGTTCACCAAAACATGGCCATGGCTAACCAATTGCCGGGCACCAAATACGGTTGGCACAAACTTCATCCGGTAGACAATCGCATCCAGTCGACTTTCCAGAATGGCGACCAGGTTTTCACCGGTATCACCGCGGCGCTTTGCAGCCTGCTGATAATACCGCCGGAATTGTTTTTCGCCGATGTTGCCGTAATAGCCTTTAAGCTTTTGCTTCGCCATCAACTGGACGCCAAAGTCCGACGGCTTGCGGCGGCGCTGACCATGTTGGCCCGGGCCATAATCGCGGCTGTTAATGGGTGATTTGGGGCGGCCCCAAAGATTGACACCGAGACGGCGATCAATTTTATGTTTCGCCTGAGGTCTTTTTTCCGACATCGCGGAACTCCATTCTTATACGGGCCATGTCTGGCCGCTGTTGTCCCGATAGGGCTGAGTTGCCGGGGACACACACAAAGGCCTGCCCCGCGTTCTCGGGAATGGCGCGATCATAGGCATCCGGGCTGTGCTGTCAAGCGTCGTCACGCTGCTTTTTGCGCGGATTCCCTGCCCCCACTTGATAGTCGATCAACGCCTTCAAGGCACCATGCAAGGTGCTCACGTCTTGGCGGGTCAAACCCTCCCGGTTAAACATATTTCGAAGGTTGCGCTTGATCGTCGGCGCCAGATGCGGCGGGTATAAGAAACCGCTTTCCGTCAATGCGTCTTCGAAGCGGCGATAGAAAAATTCTCGCTCTTTGGTGGGTGCCGGCGGGCTTTCGCCGGAAAGTTGCGCGGGCGGGCTATCATCGGCCGACTGGAACCACTCATAACCAAGCAACAGCACCGCTTGGGCAAGGTTAAGCGATGAAAAATTCGGGTTTAACGGCACCCGGATAACGCCGTCGGTGCGGACCACATCTTCATTGGTCAAACCGGAACGCTCCGGCCCAAAAAGAATACCGATCTTCGCCCCCGCATCGAGACGCCGGCGCATCTCAGTGACCGCTTGACGGGGGGTAAAAACCATTTTGGTCATGTCACGGGGGCGGGCAGTTGTCGCCAACAAATAACCAAGATCAGCCGTGGCGGCGGCAACACTATCGAAAACTTGGGCGCGATTTAAAATCAGATCCGCACCTGACGCCATGGCAACCGCGCTTTCATTCGGCCAGCCGTCGCGCGGGGCCACAAGGCGCATATCCAAAAGACCGCAATTCAGCATTGCACGCGCTGCCGCACCAATATTTTCGCCAAGCTGTGGCTCGACCAAAATGACTGCCGGTGATGGTGCATCGGCACCTTCAAAAAGCCCACGCTCTGTCTCACCCATGGCTATACCAACGCTGTCGCGCCATTGCGCAATAGTTTGAAGGTCATGCTATCGGCCAAGGCCATCACAGAGGCATCAATGATATTTGGTGACACCCCAAAGGTGCGCCAAATCAGGCCCACCTCATCACCGCTTTCGATCATCACCCGGGTTGTTGCATCGGTACCGTCACCATCGGCACTGGGCTGCAAGATTCGCACCTTGTAGTCAATTAAACGCACCCCACTCAGTTCGGGATACAAACTCTCCAACGCTTTCCTGAGCGCCATATCAAGGGCGTTAACAGGGCCATTGCCAAGCGCCACCTCAAGGCGCTGATGGCCGCCAACACGAATGCTCACGGTGGCCTCGGATTCCAATACCAATTTGCCGCGGGCATTAAAGCGCCGTTCATCCATCACCCGAAACCGCTCGATGGTAAAAAATTCCGGCACTTGATCCATCATCCGGCGGGCCAACAGCTCAAAGCTGGCCTCGGCATTATCAAAAGCATAGCCTTGGTGTTCTTTTTCCTTCACCTCGTCGACCATCCGCTGCAGTTTCGGATTGTCGCTGTTAATGGCCACATCAAGTTCCTGCAAACGCGCAATAATATTGGCGCGGCCTGCCTGGTTGGAGACAACAATATTGCGTTGGTTCCCGATGACAGCAGGATCAATATGTTCATAGGTTCGCGGATCTTTATTCACCGCCGAAACATGCAGGCCACCTTTATGGGCAAAAGCTGCGGCACCGACATAGGCCGCATGCTCATTGGCCGGTCTATTCAAGCGGTTATCCAGCATCCGCGAGAGCTTGGTTAGACCTTTCAAGCCGGCGTCATCGATACCAATGTCATAGCCGAGCTTGAGCCGTAAGGTCGGGATCAAGGAGATTATATTGGCATTCCCGCAACGTTCGCCCAAGCCATTGATCGTGCCCTGCACTTGCCGACACCCTGCGCGCACCGCTGCCAGCGAATTTGCAACCGCGTTTTCCGTGTCGTTATGGCAATGAATACCGAGACGATCACCTGGCACATGGGCGCTGACTGCTTTGACGATATCATAAATTTCATGCGGTAAAGTGCCGCCATTGGTATCACACAGCACCACCCAACGCGCCCCTGCTTCCGCAGCGGCCATGGCGCAAGCGAGCGCATAGTCTGGATTAGCTTTATAACCGTCAAAAAAATGCTCACAATCAAACATCGGCTCAAAGCCGCGGGCGGCGGATGCGGCGATACTATCGGAAATCATTTGAATGTTTTCTTGGCGGTCGATCTCCAACGCGACATCGACGTGAAAGTCCCACGTCTTACCGACCAAACAGTTGGCCGCTGCCTTCGCATCAAAAAGCAGCGCCAAGCCGGGATCATTGTCGGTGCTTCGGCCTGGCCGGCGAGTCATCCCGAAGGCGACCAACTTGGCATTCCTCAGGGGCGGCGGGTTTTGAAAAAATTGATCGTCTGTTGGGTTAGCGCCAGGCCAGCCACCTTCGATATAGTCGATGCCAATTTCATCAAGCGCCCGAGCAATGGCTTTTTTATCCACCACCGTAAAATCAACACCGCGGGTTTGCCCACCGTCACGCAGGGTGGTGTCAAGAAGGTAAACGCGATCAGCTGTCATGGTTCCATCCTCAGTTTCTTTTTTGTTTTAAGAGCTGCGCCGCCAGGTCGTCCCAGCGGATCCGTCTTCAAGCTCGATCCCTGCCGCTTTTAGATCGTCTCTGATTTTATCCGCACCGGCAAAATCCCGTGCTGCCCGGGCCGCGGCTCGGGCGGCGATTTGCGCCTCAATATCACTTTCTTGTTGGCCGGCGCCGGCGGTGAACCAAACTTCCGGATCAGCTTGCAGCAAGCCTAACAACAAGCCCCCCGCCAGCAGTTCGGCCTTCAGCCGGGCACGGCTGTCATCATCGCTTGCCTTGTTCAAACCACCGGCAATCTCATGTAGTCGAGAGATCGCCAGCGGCGTGTTTAAATCATCGGCCAAGGCCGCAACAACCGTTGCCGGTGGCGGCGCCGGCTGGACAGCGATCGCCGTCACGCTGCGCAACGCCTGGTAAAAGCGATCCAGCACGGCTTTTGCCTGCGCCATGGCGGCGAATGAAAAGTTCAGTGGCGCCCGATAATGCCCTGTTAACAACGCAAACCGAATAACTTCCCCCGGGAATTTTGCCAGCAAGTCATGAACGGTATGAAAATTGCCAAGCGATTTAGACATTTTCTCGCCGTCCACCGTCACATAGCCATTATGCATCCAAATATTGGCCATGGCCGCAGTTCCATGGGCGCAGCGGCTTTGGGCAATTTCATTTTCATGATGCGGGAAAATCAAATCCAGGCCACCGCCGTGGATATCAAAGACCTCACCCAAATATTGCCGGCTCATTGCCGAGCACTCAATATGCCAACCAGGACGTCCCCGCCCCCAGGGACTATCCCATCCCGGGGTATCGTCATCGGACGGCTTCCAGAGCACAAAATCCGCCGGATCCCGCTTATAGGGAGCGACTTCAACCCGGGCACCAGCAATCTGTTCATCACGGTCACGGCCGGACAGCTGCCCATAATCGGTCATGCTGGGAACACTGAACAGCACATGCCCTTCAGCTGCATAGGCATGACCCAAAGCAATGAGTTCTTCAATCATCGCCAGCATTTGTGTGACGTGGTCAGTGGCGCGTGGCTCAACGGTTGGCGGCAAGGCACCGATGGCGCGCATATCTTGTTGAAATATTTTCGCCGTTTCGGCGGTGATTTCTGCAATCGTCGCGCCGCTGTTACGGGCACGTTGGTTAATCTTATCGTCGATATCGGTGATGTTTCGCACATAAGTCACCTTTGCCGCCGGATAGACGGCCTGCAGCAAGCGGAATAAAACATCAAAAACAACCACCGGACGCGCATTGCCGATATGGGCGAAGTCATACACTGTCGGGCCACACACATAGAACCGAATATGCGCGGGGTCGAGCGGCACAAAGACGGTTTTTTCACGGCGTAATGAATTATAGAAGTGTAGCTTCATGGCACAGGCTCCAGTGCTGCTGCAGCAAGGATGAGAAGGGAAAAGAGCAAGCGGTAAACTGCTGATTTAGATCAACAAATCTCGGCCGCTGTTTCGATTGAAATCCCAATAATGCGTCGCATTGCCAAGCTGGCCATGACACGCTCCCCCTACACTAAATCTTTTGCCGTTATCACCATGCCGAGGGGCATAACATAATGCCCGTGCGGCGTCCACTGTTGGCAATCTTTGCCTGCGCAACCTGTTTTGCCGATCTAAGCTTCACGAATTAAAAAAGCCCGCGACACTGCGCGGGCTCTTTGTATCGATGATTGGTATTCAATCAGTCGAGGATCTTTAAGTTCTCTGCCGCTGATCGACCCTTTTGACCAGCGACCAATTCAAATTCAACTTTTTGGCCGTCGTTCAGGGTGCTCAGACCGGCCCGCTCAACCGCTGAGATATGAACGAAGGCATCTGGACCACCTTCGCTCGGCTCGATGAAACCAAAACCCTTGGTTGGGTTAAACCATTTAACAGTACCAGTCGCCATTTTACGCCTCGTTCACAATCGCACCGCCGCTCGATGCATGTGCACCCCATATGCTAACATTTGCCAATAACACAAGCTTTTTCGACGTTATTCCCAATAAAAAGTGACTTTTTCATTATTTTTACCGGTCCCGGTGTGGGCTCCGGACGGCTAAATTTTGCCCGCAGAGCACCGCAAAACTGCCAATCGCCGCTTTGTAAAAGGCCGTGCTCGGCATCAAAAACCCTATTGCGCCCGTGCGTAGGCACCAAGGAATGCATTGGTGATCGGGTAACGGCGATCACGGCCAAACGCCCGCAGGGTAATTTTTACCCCTGGTGGGGCTTGGCGACGTTTGTATTCCGCCCGGTCCAACAATTGCCAAACCCGCATCACGGTATCGCGGTCATAGCCATCGGCGATAATGTCTTCGACCGGCGTTTCGGTTTCAATCAAGGCATTCAAGATTGCGTCCAGCACTTCGTAGGGTGGCAGGGAATCTTCATCCTTTTGATCCGGTCGCAATTCTGCCGATGGCGGCTTAGCGATAATCCGTTCCGGCATGACCGCACCCTGCGGCCCCAAACCGCCTTCCGGAAAGGTTTCGTTACGCCAACGCGACAGCTCAAAAACCGTCAGTTTGTAAACATCTTTCAAAACCGAGTAGCCACCGCACATATCGCCATAGAGTGTTGCATAGCCAACCGACATTTCCGATTTATTGCCTGTCGACAGCACCATATGACCAAACTTATTCGACAGCGCCATGAGGGTTAAGCCGCGCGACCGCGACTGGATATTTTCTTCGGCGATGCCGCTATTTGTGCCCTGAAAATGCGGCGCCAACATTTCCTCAAACGCCGCCATCGCCGGGCCGATATTGATGGTGTCTAATTTTGCCCCCAGAAGCTGCGCCGCGGCGGCGGCATCATCCAGGCTGTCTTGGCTGGTATACGGCGACGGCATCATCACGCAATGCACTTTATCGGGCCCAAGCGCATCAACGGCAACAGCCGCGCTAAGAGCCGAGTCAATGCCCCCGGACATGCCCAGCAATACGCCTGGAAAGCCATTTTTCTGCACATAATCGCGCAACCCTAAGACCATGGCTTGATAGATCGCCTGCAAGCCCTGATCGATGGCCACGGTTGCTCCGGCGG
>MDTB01211429.1_pt1 | contig 10607 bp, 9 predicted proteins | sample 811161 | NCBI WGS metagenome assembly MDTB01 (sample SAMN05326650, study PRJNA326480) | marine metagenome | isolation source: seawater | place: Mediterranean Sea | collected 2009
AAGGAGAAATAGACCTGCTATCAACATACCTACCCAAACAACTAAGCGAGGAAGAAACTAAAAAAATATGTTCGGAAATTATTGCAAAAGTCGGAGCTCAAAATATAAAGGACATTGGCAAAGTAATGGGAGAATTGAAAAAGAATTATTCTGATAACATAGATTTTTCTAAGGCAGGATCAATGTTAAAAGAACTGCTTAACAAAAAATGAAATATCCCAAAGAATATCTTGATGAGATTAAAATAAGATTAAAAGTTTCTACTGTTGTCTCAAAGTTTGTAACATTAAAAAAAAGAGGGAAAGAGTATGTTGGTTTGTCTCCTTTTAAAAATGAAAAGACTCCGTCTTTTACAGTAAACGATGAGAAAGGTTTTTATCATTGTTTCAGCACATCAGAGCATGGAAATATTTTTGACTTTGTGATGAAAATGCAAAACTATAAATTTGGTGAAGCTGTAAAGAGTTTAGCAAGTTTAGCAGGGATGCAACCTTACAAATTTTCCAAAAATGATGAGATTAGACAAAAAGAATGGAATGAATACACGGGCATCTATTTGGACTATATAGATTATTATCACAACCAACTTTTTCAAGATCCTTATTCGAAAGAAGCAATTAGCTATTTGAGAAAAAGAAAAATTGAACCAGAAATTTTGAAAGAATTTAAAATAGGATATGTCAATTATAATAGCAATCTTTATGAAACTCTTAAAAAAAAATATGATATTAAAATTATTAATGAAAGTGGATTATTTTATCTTGATGAAAGAAGAAATATTTACGTTGAAAGATTTAGAGGAAGAATTCTTTTTCCAATTAGCTCTTTATCAGGTAAACCGATCGCTATAGGAGGAAGAATAATCGGAAAAAATAAATATGCAAAATATATTAATTCTCCTGAAACGAATTTTTTCAAAAAGGGCAATAATCTTTACAATCTTGATAAGGTAAGAAAAATCTCACATAAATTTAATGAAGTTTTTATAGTTGAGGGATATATGGATGTAATTGGGTTGACTAAATTTAAAATTCTAAATTGTATAGCTAGTCTCGGAACTGCTTTGACAGACAAGCAAATTTATTTAGTTAGTCAATTCTTTAACGATATAGTTATTTGTTTTGATGGAGATGAAAGTGGTTATAAGGCCGCTCTGCGGGCAGCAGAAAATTCAATTAAAAACTTACTTCCTGAAAAACAAATTTATTTTTTATTTCTTCCAGACAATCATGATCCCGATTCTTTTGTTGATCAGAATGGAAAAGAAAATTTTTTAAATTTTTATAAATCAAATAAAGTTCCTATTCATGAGTTTTTATTTAATCATTATAAAAGTGAAAGTTCTTCTTCACCTTCCGGACTTGCTGCTTTAGAAAATAAATTGAGAAATATTGGCAATATTATTAAAGACAATGTTGTAAAAAAATATGTTTTAGGTTTTTTTTTAGATAGCTTATCTAAATTTTCACCTCATAATTTTTTGGAAGGGTCATCAAAAAAATTTATAGTAAAAAAAAGGTCACTTGATGAAACAAAAAAGAGATTGCAAAAAACAGAAAAATTAACATCTATACAGATTAAAGAATTTTGTTTTTTGTATATAATTTTAAATAATTTAAACCTTTTTTATCAAAGAATTGATTTAATTGAAGAAACAAATCTTTTTACTAAAGAAAACGTTTTAATATTTGACAAAATTATTGAGAGCCTGAAAGAAGGTAACTATGACAATATTGAAATAGACAGACAGTTACTAGATCAAATAAATGATTATGCAAATATAAAACATATTGTTCAAAAAAATGACAAAGATGAAAATAAAGTGATTGAAATTCTAAGTGATATAAAACAAGATTTAAAAACTTATAATCATGAATTAAGAATAAAAGAATTAGAATCAAAATTTGCTAAAGATTTTAATCAAAATACATTTGACGAAATTAATAGGCTTAAAAAGAAGCAAAATATCAATTAATTAAGAAAATTTTTCATGGATTTTTTTAAAATTGTCATTATATAAGTCATTTCAATAAATTTAAAATTGTGGAAAGAATAATAACTAAATCATTTGCTAGGCTCATGGGTCGGGGTGTCCACAGAGGGTTCATAACTCATGATGAACTTAACAAGTCTTTAGGAAAAAGAAATCTTTCAGGAGAAAATCTCGCTCAAGCTTTTTTACACATTTTAGATGAAAAAATATCTTTAGTTGAAAAAAAATCAGATTTTAAATCAATAAAAAAAAGGGACTCGCAAGGTAAAGACGAACCTAAGACAATTGAAAAAAGTGACGACCCAATTAGAATGTATTTAAGAGAAATGGGGGGAGTTGAACTTCTATCTCGTGAAGGTGAAATAGCGATTGCAAAAAGAATTGAGGCAGGAAAGGATGTGATGCTAAATGCATTGTCACAAAGCCCAATAACAGCACTACAGTTTTTTGAATGGAACGATAAATTACAAAAAGATGAAATTTTAGTTCGTGAAATAATCGATATAGATACTAATTATTTAGAGGAAGAAAATTCATCTCAGAACTCAAAAGAAAAAAATAATGACAAAACCTCAATTAATAAAGATGACAAAGATAAAAAAGATCAACAAGCTCAAGAAGCCGAGGAGGATGAGTTTAACCCTACATTAGCTGCAATGGAAAGTGAAATTAAACCAAAAGTCTTAGAAACCGTAAATAGCCTTACTAAAGATTATTCAAAACTAATCAAATATCAAAAAGAAAAGCTAGAGTGCGTTTTGAATAGTTTGGAATTTACAAATTCAAAAGAAAAAAGTTATCAAAAATTAGTTGTTGAAATATTAGAAAATATTAAATCTCTTCAACTATCACCATCTGTTTTAGAGACGTTAGTTCAAAAACATTATATTGAGAATAAAAAAATTGTTTCTCTTGAAGGAAATTTGTTGAGGCTAGCAATTGATAACAAAATACCTAGAGAAGAGTTTATAAAATTCTATATAGGAAATGAAATAAATCCTAACCTGAAAAACTTCTTAAGTTCTAACGTTGTATGGAAAAACTTTTTCCAAAAAAATAAAGATGAGTTCAAAAATATTAGAGACAGATTAACTGAAATAAGCCACAAACTTGGTATAAGTGTGACAGATTACAAAAAATTAGTCAGCAGAGTTCAAAAAGGAGAAAAGGAGTCCAGAATTGCTAAAAAAGAAATGGTTGAAGCAAATCTTAGATTGGTAATATCAATTGCTAAAAAATATACAAATAGGGGACTTCAATTTTTAGATTTAATTCAAGAGGGAAACATCGGACTGATGAAAGCAGTTGACAAATTTGAGTATAGAAGAGGTTATAAGTTTTCTACTTATGCTACATGGTGGATAAGACAAGCCATAACAAGATCAATAGCTGATCAAGCGAGAACAATAAGAATTCCAGTCCACATGATAGAGACAATAAATAAGATTGTGAGAACACAAAGACTTATTTTGAGTGAATTTGGTCGTGAAGCAACCCCAGAGGAATTAGCCCAAAAATTAAGAATGCCGTTAGAGAAGGTTAGAAAAGTACTTAAAATTTCTAAGGAGCCTGTTTCTTTAGAAAAACCAGTTGGCGATGAAGAGGATAGTAGTCTTGGGGATTTTATTGAAGACACTAAAGCATTGGCTCCACTTGAACAAGCGATTAAATCTAATTTAAGTGAGGCAACTACAAAAATATTATCAACTTTAACTCCTAGAGAAGAAAGGGTGTTGAGAATGAGATTTGGAGTGGGAATGAACACTGACCATACTTTAGAGGAAGTTGGCTTGCAGTTTTCTGTAACTAGGGAAAGAATTCGTCAAATTGAAGCAAAAGCTTTAAGAAAACTTAAACACCCAAGTAGATCAAAACAATTAAAAAGCTTTTTAGAAAGTTAAAATAAATATATTAATAATATTTGATTAGCTAAAAATTCGACTTTAAATTAAACTGATCTAATTAGATGTTACAAAATATTGACAAAAAAAATTTAGATCTACCTTTAATTTTGCTCTCCATTATACCTTTATCTATAATATTGGGTCCAAGTATATCCTTGATTAATGTTTTACTTATTTCTTTATTTTTTTGTTTTTATTATTTTAATAAAAAATTAATTTTTTACGACAAAAAAATGATAATACTTTTTTCAATTTTTTATCTTTATTTAATTTTCAATTCATTGATTTCTCTTGATATTTCATCTGGGTTTTTTCGAAATTTCGGTTTTTTAAGATTTATATTATTCTTCTTTTTAATAAATTATTTCTTTTATAATAGTCAAAAAATAAACAGCTTGTTTAAAACTTGGTCGATAGTTTTCTTTATTATTTTGTTAGATATTTACATAGAAAGATTGACTGGTAGTAATATTTTAGGTTTTGGAAAAATCGAAATAGACGGGGTAGTCCAACCAAATGGTGAAAGAGTTGTAAGTTTTTTTATTAATGAACCAATTGCTGGGGCATTTATCTCAGGTTTTGCTCTTATTATTTGCGGATATATTTTTACAATTTGTAGAAATAATAACAAATATAAACCTTTAAGTTTGATAATACCTGCTTTGATTTTGACAGGAATTTTATTAACAGGAGAAAGGTCAAACACAATAAAATCTTTTTCTGGTATTTTTCTTTTTATAATTTTGATTGATTATATTAAAATAAGAAACAAAATTTTTTTAGTTCTTTTTTGTTTAATTACTTTTTTTGTAACAATAAATTTTTCTGATTATGTAAAAAAACGTTATTACGGTCAAATTTATAAACCAATTGTTAACAAAGAAATAAGAGATTGGTATTTGAACAAGAATTTATACCTTAAACTCTATAAGTCTGGAATTTCTGTTTTTAAGAATTATCCATTATTCGGTGTGGGTAACAAAAATTATAGAGTTGAAACATGTGACTCTAGTAAAAATAAAGTTAATCAAGATTATATTTGCTTAACGCACCCACATCAGATTTATATTGAAATGCTCTCTGAACATGGCATTTTTGGAACTGCAATAATATTGAGCATCTTTTTTTATTTAATTTTTAGGATATTAAAAAAGATTATCCATTCTCAAAACTATATTCAGATTGGTGCATTCGTTTATGTTTTGATTAATTTTTTACCACTTATCCCAACTGGCTCTTTTTTTAGTGACTTTAATTTAACTTTATTTATGATTAATTTTTCTTTAATGTATGCTGTAAATAAAAAAACAAACGTTTTTTTTAAAAATTAAATTAAAGATAAAAACCGTTATTCTTGGATAATGGGCCGTTAGCTCACTGGTAGAGTACTGCATTGACATTGCAGGGGTAGTTGGTTCGATCCCAACACGGCCCACCATTTCATCTATTTTTTATAAATAAAAGCAAGAGATTTTTTTCCTTCTAATAGTAAAACTAAAACTTTGTCTTTCTCAAAATATTTGATATCCCTTATTCTATCTCCGATATAATGTTGTTTTTTTCTAAATAATTTTTTATTCTTGGCGTCGTAAACAAATCTTATTATAGACTTTCCATTTAAATTGTTTCCACTTAGGCATGAAACTAAAAGAGATCTATCCCAATTTTTAACAAAATCTTTGCTTACAACCGTTATTTCAGACGGAGCACAATTAAATGGCCACCAGTAGTATAATGGCTCCTTAAAGCCATACTTTTTATGTTTCCTAGGATGGTTTTCAAATTCATATCCAAGAGTTCCATATGAAGATTTGGGCCATCCATAATTTATATCTTTTTCTATTATGTTTATTTCATCTCCTCCAGTGGGACCGTGTTCAGATGAAAAAACTAATTTGTTTTTTTTATCATAAAATAGCCCTTGTATGTTTCGGTGTCCTTTTGAAAAGATTTCTGATTTATCTTTTCCAATCAAAATAGTTTTTCCAGCGATAGAGTTATCTGAAAATACTTTCTTCTCTAAAATCGGATAGTCTAATTGAAAATCAGCAACCGATAAAAGATATTCTTCGTTACCTAGATGGACTAATCTTCCACCAGTATGGGACCAGTCATTTGAAATAAATTTTTCGTTAGTTGTATAAAATTCCTGAAAGTTAATTTTACCATCTTCCAGTGTTAAATCTCCCTTAAAAACTTTTATCGAAGCATAATATTCATCGTCATTTTTTTTTTCTCTATCATTTGAAACAACATAAATATTTTTATCGTTAATTAAAATGTCTCGTATTTTTATATTTCTGTATGAATTTTCATCCTCATTATCAAGTTTAAATTTTTCGTCAAAATTTGAGAGTTTTTTAATTAAAAATTTACCTTTTTTAATTTCGGCAATACTATTTGTAGAATAAATATTGCCATCATTAGACATAAATATTATTTTATCTTCAAAAGAATCAAAATATCCAATAGGCTTTAAATCTATAAAATCTGGAAATTTTACACCAAATTTTTCAAGTGGATATTCTTTATATGTAAATTTCTCATCCTTAAAAGTATAAAAACCATTATCTAAATTATTCTTGATTTCGTTATTATTATCTACAATTTTTTTTTCAACTAGCCTTAATTTAGTTTGTTCAAACTTAGCTACAAAAAGATGAAAATTTTTGTAGGTCTCTAATATTCCTATTCCAAAAATAATTAACAGCGCAAAAAAAATATATTTTTTCATTTTCAAGTATACTAATTACATTATTACAAATGATAATGACACTGTATAAAATGAAGCATAAAATTTAGACAGAATTATTCATCTTTAAAACCCAAATTTTTTTTAAGACAGAAAAAAATTATGATTTACTCTGTCTGATATTTAATCTTGTTAAAAAGTTGTAATTAGTGTAAACAGAAAAAATTCATTAAGGGCCCATAGCTCAGTTGGTTAGAGCGACGCACTCATAATGCGCAGGTCCCAGGTTCAAATCCTGGTGGGCCCACCAATTTAAGATTATTTAAAAATTCTTACATAAAACTTAAAGAATATCATTATAATTAAATAAAAAAGTATTTTAAAACTCATCTTACTTTTTCCTTTTTTTCGAGTATCAAAATTTATTTTTACATCTAGTATTTTTTCATTATTTTTACAGACATAAAGAAGATCTAATAGAATTTTATAGCCTTTTTTAAATAATCTATGTTCATTTTCAAAGAAAATTTTTTTATTAAACATAAAAAAACCACTCATCGGATCAGTTGTTTTACTACCAAGTAATGAATTTACAATTATTACTAAAAATCTTGAAGCCATTAAACGAAAAAAGCTAAGATTATGATTTTCGCCATAGAATAAATTTCGTGTGCCAACTACAATTGCTGGATCTCTCTTTTTAAAAACATATAAAAACTTTTTAATGTCACTTGGTCTATGTTGTAAATCACCATCCATAACTAAAATATATTTGTATTTTGCTTTTCTAAATCCATCAATACAAGATTTTGTGAGGTCTTTTTTTTGTTTTCTTAAGATATATTCTAAATTTTTTCTTTTCAATTTTTTCATAATTTTAGCGGTATTATCAGATGAATTATCGTCAACAATAATTAACTCAAATTTTTTATTTTTTAAAAATTTGAAAATTTTAGTAATTAATAATGGCAAGTTTTTAGATTCATTATATACTGGTACTACAATTGAAAATTTATTCATGATCAAAAATATTATATACTAATGAAAAATATAAAGTATTACAACAATTCAGTCATCGAAGGTTATTACGATCATATATTCAAAAAAAACAAAGGTATTCAAAGTGCGTGGCATCATATTAAATTTAATTATGTAAAAAGAAAAATTTCACAAAAAAATTTTCACTTGGATGTAGGTTGTGGCCCTGGAACTTTTATTGGGATCTTAAATATCAAATCTGTTGGTATTGATGTTGCCAAAAATCAGGTATTATATGCAAAAAAAAATTATGGAAATAAAAAAAAAAAATTTCTTTTTTTTAAAAATACGTTCCCTTTAAAATCAAAATCCGTAGATAGTATTAGTTTAATTGAACTGATAGAACATATTGACAATAAAGACTTAACTTTTTTGTTACATGAATGCCGTAGAGTTTTAAAAAATAAAGGAAAAATATTTTGTACAACGCCAAATTACTTTTCTTTATGGCCTATATTAGAAATTTTTCTTAATTTAATTTCACCAGTTGATTATAAACACGAACATATAAATAAGTTTAATAAAAAAAAACTAAACAAAATCCTAATTGAGAATGGCTTTAAAGTCTCTGAACTAAATTCTTTTATTTTATTTTCACCATTTTTAGCAAGCTTATCTTTTAAGCTGGCTTTGTGGATGATAAATTTTGATAATGTTTTTACAAAAATTTTCCCTGGCTTTCTATTGTTCGCAAAAGCAGAAAAAATCTAATTTTATTTAGCAATAAATTCTCTTAAATTTTCAAATAGAGCTTCTATTTTACCATCATTATTTTCTATAATAGAACTAAACTCTTCTTTCTGAGTTCTGGCTAAACTTAAACCTTCGATTATAAGATCTCTAATTAATGGATTTTCAGGGTCTTTCGTATAAATTCTCCAGTCTATTTTGACTTCTGGTCTATCCGATGTTCCAATAAGTTTACTTGAAACTATAGTGTATTTTTCATTTTTTATTTCCTCTGTGAGAATAGCAATTTTTGCATTATCATACTGCACCAGTCTTCCAGAAAAACTTTTTAAGAAATAATTCTTGAAAAGATTTTCGTATTCTTTTTTTTGATTTTCGTCCAATGTTTTCCTGTATTTTCCAAGAGTATAAAGTCCAACACCATTGATATCGACAGCTTTTTCACCTATTTTTTTAAGTTGTGAAATTTTTTCTTCTTCAGAGATTTTACTGGCTAAAATATTCGACACCTCATCAGAAAGAGAGCTAATGAATTCAGAAGAGCTTGACGCCAATGCATTTAGTTTCAAACCTAAAAAGAAAAAAAAAATTAGATAAATTGTAAATTTTTTTACAAATTTCATTTTTAAGATCTTATTGATTTTCTAAAGTGTCCCAGTCACCATCATCCATGGTATCTGTTTTTTTTGAAGTATTGTTAATCTTATTTTTTCTATCTTGTAAATACAAACTCCTAACTGTAGCATAAAAATCTACAGAATTTTTTTCCATGCTATCAAATGCTTCTAAATTTTTAGCCCTAAAATCTACACCTGCAACTCCTTTAGAAATATAATAATCTGACTCTTTGAAATATTGAGTGTCATTTTTTACAGTTACATTATACCAAGCATCACCTCCGCTGATTGAAACTAATGAGCCTACAGTATCTCTTACCGTTGATGGTCCTAAAACAGGTAGAACTAAGTAACAGCCCTCACCAACACCCATTACTCCAAGTGATTGCCCGAAGTCCTCTTTTTCTTTTTTTTCAAAACCAAATGAATTCGCTGGATCAAAAATACCAACTACACCCAAAGTACTATTAATTAAAAATCTAGCTGTGTTATTTGCAGCTGAATTTAAATCGCCCTGTAAAATATTATTTGGTATCGTCATCAAGTTTGATAAATTATTTAAAACGTTACTGGTACCGGTTTTTATGGGAGAAGGTAATTTTCTGTATCCTTTAGAAACTGGTTTAAACAAGACTTTATCTAGTGTCATATTTAATGCAAACGTTGCTCTGTTCAAAGTTTCAAAACAATCTCTAACGTCTTGAGGATCTTCAGCTGAAGTTTTAAATACAACCAAAGATTGTATTAATGCAATCACAAAGACTATTTTTAGAATTTTCTTCATATAAGAATCTGTATAATATATCCTTTAATAAAGTAAATCAGAAACTTTTAAAAAAAGCTTTTAAAATTAAGGATTAATGAGGATTATCAATCAATTTTACTCAAAAAATTTTGATCCAGTTAAAAGAAAATTAACAGATGTCAAATTTGTTATTTTTCATTACACCGGTATGAGATCAGAGGAAAAAGCAATAAAAAAATTGAGAGCCAATAACTCAAAAGTTAGTTGCCATTATTTTATTACCAAAAATGGCAAAATTTTAAGCATGGTCCCAGAGAATTATACTTCTTGGCATGCTGGCTATTCATGTTGGAGAAAAAAAAATCAGTTAAATAAAAATTCTATTGGAATTGAAATTCAAAATCCGGGCCATTCTTTTGGATATAAAAATTTTTCAAAAAAACAAATTAGGAGCATTGTACATCTATCCAAAATTCTGATAAAAAAATTTAAAATTAAAAATGTAAACTTTTTAGGCCATTCTGATGTTGCGCCAAAAAGAAAAAAAGATCCAGGTGAAAAATTCCCTTGGCATTATCTTTCTAATTATAAAATAGGAATTTGGCACAATCTAAGAAAAGATTATTTAAAAAAAATAAGAAATAAATCCGTTTCTGAAAAAGATAAAAAAGCTTTTTTTAATAGTTTAAAAAAAATTGGTTATTGTTTTGTACATGTTAATTCAAAAGATTTTAAGGGAGTTGTAAGGGCCTTTCAAAGAAGATTTAGAACTTGTGAGATCTCAGGAAAAATTGATAAAGAATGTGTAGAAATTGCAAAAAACCTAGTTAAATGTGGTTAAAATTAATCTTGAAAATTAATCAATTTGATATTATTTAAAAAGTGCTAGATAAGTGACTTATCGCTTTAATTATTAAAGAGGAAAGTC
>MDTB01024558.1_pt1 | contig 10606 bp, 12 predicted proteins | sample 811161 | NCBI WGS metagenome assembly MDTB01 (sample SAMN05326650, study PRJNA326480) | marine metagenome | isolation source: seawater | place: Mediterranean Sea | collected 2009
AATATTAAGTAATTATTAAATTTTTTTTAAAATATAATTTAATGCTATACTTGAGGCTTCTACAGGAATATGATGATCGCAGTTTTTTATTAAATGTGTCTCTATTGGTACATTATTTCTTATAAAAAAATCTTTTGCCTCTAACAAAAAATTAGGTGAGACAACTTGATCTGAGTCACCATGAATTAATAATGTATTTGTTGAAATTTTTTTTCTTAATCTTAAATCTTCTTGATTAATAATTTTACCAGAAAAACCAATGACACAATTATACTCTTTCTTTGATGTGAGACCTAAATTAATAGACATCATAGAACCCTGACTAAATCCAACTAAACAAATTTTTTCATTTTCTAAATTAAATTTAAATTTGACTTCATCAATAAATTTAATCAACTTATTTTCTGCTTTCATAGACTCCTCTAAAATATATTTTGGATCATCTTTTGATAAGTCAAACCATTGAAAGCCAGATGGATTTATTAAACATTTTTCATGTCCATTTGGGCAAATAAAAATTGTATTAGTTAGATGTCTTTTCCAATTTAATGATAACATGCTAATATCTTTTCCATCTCCTCCATAACCATGAAGTAAAATTATTGCATTATTTATTTTATTATCATTAATTGGTTTAATAATAGTTGAATCTAGACAAAATGTCATACTTAATTATTTATGTTTTTTTATTTTTAAAACACCCTACAATACATTTATGATTTCTGGAATGTTTGTAAAAATACTTTCTATAGTTTTACTAATTGCTGTAGGAATTGTTTTAATTCTTGGTATAGGCACTTTGTTTAAGGGTGGTGAGACTAGTAAAAAATATTCTAATAAATTAATGCAATTAAGGGTTTTGCTACAATTTATAGCTGTTATTGCTTTGGTTGGATTTGCGTATTTTTTTAAAAATTAGTTATAATTTTGAAGCCATCCTGTAAAACTTTCGTCCATAAAATCAATGGATCCCATTATTCTTGCAAATTCTAGTCCCTCTTTATTAAATAAAATTGATGTTGGTATTCCCCTTAAACTAAAATTTTTTGCTAAAGTTGTTGGTGGGTCAAAATATATTTCTAAATTTTTTATTTCTAATTCCTCAAAAAATTTTAAAGCTTTTTCAAAATTATCTTTACCAATATTTATTGGAATTATTTTTAGATTATTTAAATCTTTATGAGCTTGTAACAAATCTAAAGATGGCATCTCTTCCCTACATGGAGCACACCAAGTTGCCCAAAAATTCAATAAAATTAATTTTCCATGGTAATCTTTGAGATTTAATTGCCTATTTTCAGAGTCGAAAAACGTCAAACTATCATATTTTTTCAATTCTTTATTAATAATAAGATTTTTTATGTCTGTTCTTTCATTGGCAAAAGAATTGGACATTAAAATAATAAATATTATTAAAAATCTCATATTAAATAGGTATAAGTAATTATCATGGCAAAAAATAAAAACAACCAGTCAATATGGAATATTAGAATTAAAGATAATACTTCGACATTTTACCAAAAAGTTGGAACTTCTATTGATATTGATAAAATACTTTATAAAGAAGATATAGCAAGTTCTATAGCTCATGTTGAGATGCTATTCAAACAGAAGATAATTTCATTTAAAATTAAAAATAAAATTATTTATGGACTTAATAAAATAGAGAAAGAAATATACAATAAAAAATTTGAATTTAATAAAAAATATGAGGATATTCATATGAATATCGAAAAAAGACTTTTTCAAATAATTGGTGAGGAAGCAGGGTATGTACATACTGCAAGATCAAGAAATGACCAGGTAATTACAGATTTAAAAATTTGGATTAGATCTGCCACAAAAAGAATTGATATTTCACTAAATAAAGTAATTCAAAGTGCTTTAAAATTAGCCGTTAAAAATATTAATACTATTATGCCTGGTTTTACTCATCTCAAAAATGCTCAAGCAATTTCCTTTGCACATTATTTAATGGCTTATGTTGAAATGTTTAATAGAGATAAAAAAAGATTCAACAATAGCTTAGACAGTCTATATGAAAACCCATTAGGTGCAGTTGCTCTTACTGGGACCTCCTTTAATATTGATAGAAATTATACTACTAAAAAACTTGGTTTTAAAAGACCAACAAATAATTCCATTGATACAGTTTCTGATAGGGACTTTGTTTTAGATTTTTTATATAATATTTCTGTATGTTCTATGCATATTTCAAGAATTGCTGAGGAACTGATAATTTGGAACTCAGAAGGTTTTAATTTAATAAATTTATCAGACAAAATAGTAACAGGCTCTTCAATAATGCCTCAAAAAAAAAACCCTGATCTTTTAGAATATTTACGAGGTAAATCTGGTAGTGCTTACGGAAATTTATTTTCTATGCTTACTATTTTAAAAGGGCTGCCTTTATCATATTTTAAAGATCTACAAGATGACAAAGAAATTGTCTTTAAATCGAATGAAACATTAATGAATTCTTTAAAAATATTTGATGAAGTGCTAAGAAATATTAGCCCTAATAAAAAACAAATGATCAAACTAACAAACTCAGGATATGTTACAGCAACAGATTTAGCTGACTACCTTGTTAAAAATCAGTCTATGTCATTTAGAAAAGCTTATCAAAAAACCGCAGCTATAGTTAATCTAGCAGAAAAAAAGAAAAAAAAACTTAATGAGTTGACTTTGGAAGAATTAAAAAAAATCGAACCAAAATTAACAAATGAAGTATTAAAGGTTTTTGACTTGTATAATTCTATTAATTCTAAAAAGTCTTATGGTGGAACGGCTTTCGAAAATATTAAAAAAATGATAATTAAATATAAAAAAAAGAAATGATAAAAAAAATTACCTTACTTTTTCTATTGTTTTGCATAATGGTCTCCTGTGGGAAAAAGGGAGACCCAAAATACGAAGATCCAGAAAAAAAGGCTGGAATTCATAATATCTTTGTAATTAAAGCTTAATGAAATATATTAATAGTAAATTCTTAATTGAAAAAGTGGGCGTACAAAATATTGCTCAAAAATTTGGTACACCAGCTTATTGCTATTCATACGGTCTATTAAAAAACAACATTAAAAAATTTAAAAATAGTTTTAAATCTTTTTCTCCTCTAATTTGTTTTGCAATAAAATCTAATACTAATCTAAATTTAATTAAAGAGATAAAAAAATTTGGACTGGGAGCCGATGTTGTTTCAATTGGTGAGCTTATGCTAGCTATCAAAGCTGGTATTAATCCAAAAAAAATTGTTTTTTCTGGAGTTGGTAAAACATCAGAAGAAATAAAATATGCTATCAATAAAGGTGTTTTTTTAATAAATGCAGAATCCAAAAGCGAGATTGAGGAAATTGAGAGAATTGCTAAATTAAAAAAAAGAAAAATTGAGATTGGTATAAGATTAAATCCAAATACTGATGCAAAAACTCTAAGTAAAATATCAACTGGGAAAAAAGAGAATAAATTTGGTGTAAATGAAAAAACATTTTTTGAGATCATTAACTATTTTAAAAGCTCAAAATTTATAAAACTAAAATGTCTTAGTGTTCATATTGGAAGTCAAATTTTAAATTATCAGCCTTATAAAAAGATGCTTAATGTAATAAATAAAATTTTAAATAAAACTAATTATAAATTTGAATTTATAGATCTTGGTGGAGGAATGGGTATCCCTTATGATTTAAATGACAAAAAACTTAATTATAAAAAATATAGTCTTGCGATAAAAAAGTTTTTATTAAAGCATAAATCAAAAATAATATTTGAACCAGGAAGGTCTATTGTTGGTAATATTGGGATTTTAGTTTCTAAGGTAATTTATATTAAAAAAAGTGAAAGGAAAAATTTTATTATTCTTGATACGGCTATGAATGATTTAATGAGACCAGCTCTTTATGGAGCAAAACATAAGATTTTACCTGTAATTAAAAAAAATAAAAAATCGAAAAGAGTTTATGAATTTGTAGGACCAATTTGTGAGAGTACTGACAAATTTACAACTATTAAAAATTTTCAAGAATTAAAAGAAAAAGATCTTGTAGTAATCTGTGATGTTGGAGCATATGGAATGTCTTTAAGCTCAAACTATAATATGAGAGTTAAACCTATAGAGTTATTAATAAAAAAAACAAAAATAGTAGTTATTAAAAAAAGACAAAAACTCAAAGATTTAATGTAGTCTTTGATAAGAATGATTAGAAGCTCAATATTTTCAATTTTCTTTTTTACTGGGATAGTGTTGATTTCTTTAATTTTTTTACCTTCTTTTTTTATGCCTCAGAAAATTGTTTTATTTGGTGGAAAATTGATGGGTCACTGGACTAGCTTTTGTCTTAAATTCTTCTTATCAACAAAAATTTTACTTAAAGGAGAAGAGAACATAATAAATGACAAGAAATTTTTTATTGCATCTTCTCACCAATCAATGTTTGAAACTTTTTATTTACAAACTATCTTTAATTCCCCAGTCTTTATACTTAAAAAAGAATTACTTCAAATTCCAATTTTTGGTTGGTATTTAAAGAAAATTGGATCTATATCAATTAAAAGGGATAAAATTACCAAAAAAAATTTGAGTTTTTTTGAAGATATCTCAAAAATCATTTCTAGTTCAAAAAGACCTCTAATAATTTTCCCTCAAGCAACTAGAGTTTTACCAAATGAAAGACCCCCTTTTAAGAAAGGTGCAGCAAGAATTTATGAAGAATTAAATATCCCTTGCCAACCAATTGCAATTAATTCTGGTTTTGTATGGCCAAAAAAAGGTATCAAAAATAAAAATAAAATAATAACTATTTCTATTTTAAAGCCTATAGAAACAGGACTTTCAAAAGATCAGTTTACTCTGATCTTAGAAAAAAACATATATTCAGAACTAAATTTTTTAAACTAACCTTTCATTGGCATTATAACAAAAATACTATCAAAATCTCCGGGATCTTTTATTAATGCTGGAGAGCCACTATCATTAAAAAATATCTCTATTTTTTCGCCAATAAGTTGAGAAGCTACGTCAATCAGGTATCTAGAATTAAAACTAATCTCTAAGTCATGATCGAACTTAACAACTAAAGTTTCCTTACCATCTCCACTATTAGTATTATTTACTGATAAATTTAGGATATCTTTAGTCAAATTAAATTTAACGCCATCTTTTTTATCTAGTGATACTGAAGCAACTCTATCAACAGAATTCAAAAAAAGTTTTAAATCAATTTCCATTTTTTTTTGATTATTTTTTGGTATTACTTGAACATAATTTGGGAATTTACCGTCTATTAATTTTGAAATTAAAACACTATTATTCAACTCAAATTTAATTTTCGATTTAACATTGGAGATTTTAACATTCCCATCATAATTGTCTAATAGTGAACATAATTGAAAAATAGTTTTTTTTGGTAATATTATAGGTTCAAAATCAATCTTTTTCTCAAGTCTAACCTTAGAGATTGACATTCTGTGGCTGTCTGTTGCGACTGCGGTGAGATAAATTTTATCATCAACTTCGGTTTGATGTAAATATATTCCACTTAAGTAATGCCTTGTTTCATCATTAGAAACAGAGAATTTACACTTATTCAATAGTTTTAAAAGTTGCTTAGACTTTATCAAAAATTCATTCTGATTAAAATTCTCATCTGTAAGAGGAAATTCAGAGGGGCTAATACAATTTAAATTAAAAATAGATTTCTCAGATTCTAAATGTAATTTACTGGTTTCATTTAAAGTAAGATTAATTTTTTTTCCTGCTGAAAATTTTCTAACTATATCATACATAATAGAAGAAGTTGTTGTTGTCTTTCCCTCCTCTAGAACCTCTATATTATTTAATTCATGAATAAATATTAAGTCTAAATCTGTTGCCGTCATTGTAAGTTTGGAATTTTTAACCTCTAATAATATATTTGATAAGATAGGAAGAGTGCTTCTTTTTTCTATAACACCTTGACAATAATTTAGTGCCTGCTGTAAATCTTGTTGATTTGCGTTAAATTTCATTCTCGTTATTATATAAAATTCTGTTTTTCAACTTATTAATATTTTCTACCATTTCAGAGTCTTTATCTTTTATTTTCTCAATAGTTTTTACTGAGTGAATAATTGTTGTATGATCCCTATTAGAAAATTCACGACCTATCTCAGGTAAAGATTTTGATGTTAATATTTTTGTTAAATATATAGCGATTTGTCTAGGTCTTACCAGGTATCTAGATCTTCTTGACGACAGCATTTCATTTTTACTAATTTTAAAATATTTACAAACTAATGTTTGGATTAAATCAATGGTGACTTTATTTTCTGTAAGGTTTAATAAATCTTTTAAAACCACTTTAGTTTCTGCTAAATTTGGCATTTTATTATAAATTCTAGAAAATGATACTATTCTATTTATAGCACCAACTAATTCTCTAACACTTGCTGTTATTTCGTTACTAACAAACTCTTCAATTTCTTTAGAAACTTTAATTTGGTCAGGGTATAAATTACTAAGTTCTTCTATTTTTTTCTCAACAATTTTTTTTCTTAACTCATAATCTGGTTTTTGAATATCAACCACTAAACCCCCAGAGAACCGTGATTTAATTCTTTCTTGAATTCTAGACAATTTATTAGGAGATCTGTCAGCGGTAACAATTACTTTTGATCCTTTGTCTAACAAAGCATTAAACGTATGAATAAATTCCTCTTGCATTGCCTCCTTACCATTCATAAACTGAATATCGTCAATTAAAAGGACATCCGTATTTCTGAAATATTCCTTAAATTTTACCATATCATTTGCTTTAATAGATTTTACAAATTGATACATAAAACGTTCAGCAGAAATAAACATAACTTTATTATTTTTTTTTAATTCTAGTCCAATTGAGTTTAAGAGATGGGTCTTGCCCATTCCAACACCCCCATAAATATAAAGTGGATTATAATTGGATGAATTCTCTAAAACTTTAAAAGATGCTTCATAAGCAAGTTTATTACTAGATCCAGTTATAAAATTCTCAAATCTTTTATTAGGATCTATACGATTATATTGAAGATATGAATCTTTTAAAAATGATATATTCTCATTATTTTCAAATTGTCTAGAATTTTCTTTATCTTGTTTCTCTTTATTTTCTTGTTCCACAATTTTAAACTCAATTCTGATTATATCTTTTTTATAATTCCTGATTGTTTGCAAAATTTGGTCTAAATATCTTGAAGTAATCCAATCTCTTATAAATCGTGTTGGCACAGATAACAAAAGATAATTATTAAATTCTTCTAAAAAATTAATTTTTTTGAGCCAACTTTCATAAATATCTTGGCCTAATTTACTTTTCATTTCAGACTGGACAAAATCCCAATCAAGTTTTTCAGACTTTAAGTTTATTAAATTTTTATTTTTAATTGTAGTGTTCATTTAATGTGGGAAAGTTGACTTAGAACTATACAGAAATTATTGCAACAAATAATTTGAAGTAATTAAAAAAAAATAAAATCTATGATTGTAATAAGTTTAGGTTGAATAAAAATTTTCAAATGCTTTTAAAAAAATTTAAAATAAAATTTAGGATTGAATTTAATCTTTAAGTAAGTTTACTAAATCTAAATATTGTAAACTTAATATTTTTAATCATATATAGTGCGTATTCTTTGGGTTGATTCAACTTCAAGTATAACTAATTAAATTAGAGTTATTTTTTTTGTAATTCTAGATACGTTTCTAGATGCATTTTGTTTTTTAATAATGCCAGTTTTAGAAATTTTCATTAACTCAGAATTCAACTTAGGTAAGAACTTTAAAGCTTCTGATTTTTTTTTGTTATCAATTAAAAGATTCATCTTTTTTAACGCATTCTTATACCTGCTTTTTCTAGCCTTATTTACAGCTGTCTGTTTAGATATTCTTCTAATTCTCTTAATTGCAGATTTTGTATTTGCCATGCGCAGGGGTATAACTTGAGAAATTATATTGGTCAATATAAATATTAATTATTTTTGACAAGTATCACAAAAATAAGATGATCTATTAGAAATAATTTTTTTTTGGATTATTCCTCTGCATTCTAAACTTTTACAATTTAATCCTCCTCTTTCGTAAACTTTAAAATTTTTTTGAAAAATACCCTTTTTCCCGGATATATTTTTGAAATCTCTTATACTAGATCCGCCTTTGTTAATTGCTTCTAGAAGAACTTTTTTTGAGTTAATAATAATTTTTCTACAATCAATTTTTTTTAATAAATATGCAGGTTTATTTGGGTTTACCTTTGACAAAAATAAAATTTCACTTGCATAGATATTACCAATGCCTGAAACAAAATTTTGATCTAATAAAAAACTTTTAATATTTTTTTTTTTATTCTTAAAAAAAGAAAAAACATAATTCAAATTAAACTTAGATTGAAATGGTTCAGGACCTAAATGAAAAAATCTCTTTTTTAATAAACTTGAATTTGATATAATTTCAAAAAAACCAAATCTTCTTGGATCATTGTAAATAAGTTTTAAGCTTTCAAAAATTATTTCTACGTGATTATGTTTTTTTGGTAAAGTTGGAGAATTATAGAAGCTAGAGTTAGTTATAAGATTTTTTTTATTATTCAAAACTAAATGTACCGTTCCAGACATTCCAAGATGTAGCAAACAATAGCTCTTATTAGATAAGCATAAGATTAAATATTTAGAAAACCTATCTATTTTGATTATTTTTTGATGTTTTAAAAATTTTTCAAAATTTAGAGGGATTTTAAATCTTAAATTTCTATTTCTTACTATTACTTTTTTTACCTTTTTTTGTTTAATTTTTTTATTTAGTGACTGTCTGACAACTTCTACTTCTGGTAATTCTGGCATTTCGTACTATATTCAATATAAATTTATTATTATGCAACAATATCTTCAAAACAAAAAAGGGCTAGTAGAAACTGTTTTTGATAAAGTTTATGATCAATACGACCTTATGAATGATCTTATGTCTTTTGGTGTCCATAGAATATGGAAAAAAGATCTATTAAATATGATGAACCCTTCTAAAAATCAGAAATTAATTGATGTAGCTTGTGGTACGGGAGACATTGCTCAGCTTTTTTTGAATTATGTTAATAAAGATTCACTGGTCACCTGTGTAGATCCCAGTGCAGGAATGATTCGAAAGGGAAAAGAGAAGTTAAATGGTTTCAAAAATTTAAAATGGATTGTTGGCTCTGCTGAAAATCTGCCAGTATCTAGAAGTTTATTTGATTTTTACACTATTAGCTTTGGATTAAGAAACACTAAAAATTTAAATAAAACTCTATCAGAGGCCTATCGTGTGTTAAAGCCTGGAGGTCGTTTTTTATGTCTTGAATTTTCTAAAATTCAGAACTTAAGTTTAGACTTAATTTACAAAAAATATTCTAAACTAATTCCATCAATCGGAAAGTTAGTAGTAGGAGAAAAGCACCCTTACGAATATCTTGTAAAAAGTATTGAAAATTTTGTAAATCAAGAGGAATTGATAGATTTAATGAGAAAAAACAGTTTTGAAAAATGTACTTATAGAAACTTATCTGGTGGAATTGTTTCAATTCATAGTGGATGGAAGATTTAATGATAAAAAAAATAATTACTTTATTTAAGTTAGGTAGAAAAGTAGCTAAATCAGATATATTAAATATTACCTCAAAATTTCAAGAGCCACCTTTGACAGTAAAGGTCTTATTTAAAATTTTGTCATTTTCTTTTACTGAAAAAAAAAAAGATGACGTAAATAGAGATGAAGGTGAACGTTTATCTAATTCACTAGAGTCAATGGGAACAACATTTATAAAACTTGGTCAGTTCTTGGCTACCAGGCCAGATATAATTGGTGAAGAACTCTCAAAAAAACTTGAAAATCTTCAAGATAAATTACCTCCTTTTTCTTTAATTAAGGCAAAAAAAATTATTAAAAATGATTTAGGAGATGATACATATAATTCTATAATTAACTTGAGTGAACCGGTCGCTGCAGCCTCTATAGCTCAAGTACATAGAGCACAAATCAATGATGGTGGAACAATAAAAGATGTGGCTATAAAAATTTTAAGACCAGACATAAAAAGAATATTTAATGAGGAAATAGATGCAATGATGCTTTTTGCTTTTATAATAGAGTCTTTCATTAAAAAAACAAAAAGACTTAAATTAGTTGAGGTTGTTTTTTTATTAAAAGAAATTACAAACCTTGAAATGGATCTAAGATTCGAAGCCGCCGCAGCAAATGAGTATGCGGAAAATACTAAGAATGATGTGGGATTTAGAGTTCCTCAAATTTACTGGAATTTTACAAGCGAGAGTGTAATGACACTTGATTGGGTTGATGGAATTTCTATAAGAGAAACTGACGAACTAAAAAAGAAAAATATAGATACTAAAAAAATTGCTGAAGATATTATTCAAAACTTTTTAAGACATGCCGTTAGGGATGGTTTTTTTCATGCAGATATGCATCAAGGAAATATATTTATTGATAACAATGGTCTTATTGTGCCTATTGATTTTGGTATAATGGGTAGACTTGATAAAATGAGTAAAAGATTTTTAGCTGAAATATTATTTGGATTTATTCAAAGAGATTATAAAAAGGTTGCTG
>MDTB01145958.1_pt1 | contig 10606 bp, 12 predicted proteins | sample 811161 | NCBI WGS metagenome assembly MDTB01 (sample SAMN05326650, study PRJNA326480) | marine metagenome | isolation source: seawater | place: Mediterranean Sea | collected 2009
ATATTGCTTTTGGCCAATACATTTCTTTTCAGGCATGCTCGTAGGCATGGTGTAGAAAAGATTTCTTTTTCTAAGAATTGCCAGAAATCCATTGTGGCACATCATTGGCCCGGTAATGTTAGGGAACTTGAAAATGCAGTTGAGCGTGCGGTTATTTTAGCTGACCCTGGCAAGAAAATTGAAGGTGACCTTTTAGGCATTGCTCCAATTGGAACATTACAAACTTCTGTGCCGATAGATTCGACTGAAAGTCCAGATGAAGAGTCGATGGAGGATGTGGAGCGTAGGCATATCGAAAAAATCTTGGAGTCTTGTGATGGGAATCGAACGCATGCAGCCAAGAAGCTTGGTATGAATGTGAGAACTTTGAGAAATAAAATCAAGCAGTTTGGCTTCTAACAATTTGTCTTTTTACGATTGACGATTTTGCGATAGGCATAGCTACCGCACAACAAATTACTATTACTGGAGTAAAGAGTCGGGGTAATAGACAAGCGAGAAAGCTGGATAAGATACTGATTACTAAGCACCTGACATGCCAAAAAGGACCGCGTTTAACGGTCGGATTAATCTCCGAAAAGTATGTTTACCATTTCTGGGTCTTCCGACACATCAATTACCTGTGTTGGATCGAATGGTTTACCATTTTTAATCGTAAAAGCTACTAATATGCCCCGATCGTATTCTGCTTCTTCCCAAAGATTTCCCTTTTCGTCCCATTTAGAAATGGTTCCATGATATTTTCCTTTGCGGTAGCGAAGCATAGCTTCTTTACGACCTTCATTATCAAGAGCTGTCACATTTCCATCATATAATTCTTCAGTTTCTCTTATATGAATGATACCACCACGTTTGGGGTCTCCAGCAAACTTGAAATAAAAGTCTGAAGCCTCACCTTTCCAGGTTGCGAGTTCCAATGCAGCCATACTTTTTCCAGTGGTGGATACGCCCTCATCATCAAACCTTCCAAAGTCCTCAAGGTCATCCTGAAAATACTTTCGCGAATAAATGGTTCCATCGTTGAGCCATTCAAAAAAATATCCGTGACGCATACCTTGCTTATACTGCCTTTTTGATTTCAGTTTACCCGTATCGTGATATTCAAAGAAATCACCGTTTTTCAATCCACTGGAATAACTTTCAAGCAGTGCAATGGTACCTTTTCTGGAACGAACCTTAATAATGCCTGAATATGTTTTGTTAGAATCAGTTTTACAGAACAAATCAGTTTGGTTAAGGAAAAAAAGTTCCTTGTATTCCAGTTTATTTCCTTCCCAGTACTCTTCTTCCCCAAGCATATCTTGAAGGGCAATTCCCTGCATGGCTTCGTCGGGAAGTTCTTCCTGACCACTCTCACAACTGGTAAGAGCAATAAACGCTAAACTTGAAAAGAGAATAATGAGTCGGTTCATAATCAAATTAATTTTTAAGCATCGCTGGAAAGCTATGACCAATTGCCAAGCGAAATCCAATGTCACTAGATTGGTAATTTTCTCCATAGTTCATCCTTTTGGCAGTTTTACAACAGGCTTCGCAAGAGTCCCAACTCCCCCCCCGGCTTACTTTGTCCAAGATATTAAAGGAAAGCATTGGATCTTTAAGTCTTCCGCTTGAACGTGGTCCGTATCCGTCCAAGCACCATTCTCGTACATTTCCGTAAATATCCAGAAATCCCCACTTGTTAGGAGAAAGAAGTCCAATGGATTTTGTTGAACCTTCAGCATTCTCTGAAATCCAGGCATATTTTGTTAAGTTTTCTGTATTTTCGCCAAAGAAAAAAGTTGTTTCTGATCCGGCTCTAGCAGCATATTCCCATTCGGCTTCACTCGGAAGGCGAAAGACCATGCCTTCGGGTAGCTTGGTATTTGCTGTTTTCTTATTTAATTTTTGGCAAAATTTCATGGCTTCTTCCCATGTTATGCCTTCGACTGGCAAAGAAGGACTCTTAAATCGACTGGGATTGATATCCATGTGCCTTTCCCAAACCGCCTGGGGTATTTCAGTTTCACCTAAGTAGAATATCTTCGTCATACTGACAGATCGTAATCCTTCATAGGGCTCTGCCTGGGGAGGCAAATTAGGAGTACCCATGGTGAATGTCCCGGGATTCACACGAATCATTTTCAACCCTTCAATTTTTATATTTTCAGGAAGAATGGAGCCAGCATTTTCCGCGGAAACGAATGAAGGCAAAATGAATGTCCACAGAAAGAATATTTGAGCTCTGGGTAGATAAACTTTAGTCAAATTTAACACACATTAATTAAAATCTTGTTTTCTAATTTCCGCAAATACTTTCAGTTTCCCTACAAAAGAATACATTGCCAATTTCAAGAATAAATGAAAGAGGAGAATCTGTATGATTATTCCCAAAAAAGATAAACTCTCGATTGAAGAGCTCAAAAAGGTCGAGCAAATTGCATCGACTTCTGAATGCACCATCCTTGAGATTCAAGGCCGTAATCGGTGCGTTTACGCAATTTTGGGTGACGAAACTCAGGAAGTTATGTTCAAACGGATTGCTGGATTACCTTTTATACGAAAAGTTGACCGTATTGAGTCTCCTTATAAACTAATGGATAGCCGTTCTGCATTAGCAGACCATCGAGTCAAGGTTGGCAGCATGGATGTGGGGAAAGATAGTCCATTTATAATTGCTGGTCCTTGTACAATTGATCCTGCTAATCCAAAACTCTTTTTAGAAACTGCTCATGCATTAAGGGAAGCTGGTGCAAACGCTCTTCGTGGTGGGGTTTGGAAACCGAGAACCAACCCATACTCCTATCAAGGTGATAGTCAGGCACTAGAAATTATTCTTCAAGCACGCGAAGAAACTGGCCTGCCTATTGATGTTGAAGTGATGGATTTGGAGCAACTTAAGCTAGCTTTGGATGCAAAAGTCGATGTTCTACAGGTGGGCACTCGTAATGCCCTTAATTATTCTTTGCTAAAACAAATTGGGCACCTGTCTGTGGGGACGGAATCAGCGGTATTGCTCAAAAGAGGGCGGCATGTTGCTTCTCCCAATGAATTTATTGCGGCCGCAGAATATATCGTCGCTGAAGGAAATCCAAATGTCATGTTGTGCCCGCGTGGAACAACTCCAGCTTTGGACGGTTACCGCAATCATCCTGATGAATCGATCTCACCTTTACTTAAAAATAAAACCTGGGCGCCTGTTGTCGTTGACCCTTCGCACAGTGTTGGACACTCAGATTATGTCATGGCGTGCTCTCTAGCAGCTATTGCATACGGTGCGGACGGTTTATGCATCGAATCTCACATTGATCCTGCAAAAGGAATAGGGGATGACCCAAAGCAGGCTGTCTGCCCGAACAAGATAAAAGAAATAATCGGGGCTGCCAAAATAATTTGGAACAAGCGTTATGTGGCTTAAGGGGAACCCAGTCGTCTATCAGTCTCCAAATAGTTAACAACATAATCCTTTACAGCTTCCTCTAATGAAAACAGGTTAACCGGAAATCCAGATTCGGTGAGTTTTTCAACATTAGCTTCAGTGAAGTATTGATACTTATCCTGTAAAGAAGACGGCATTTCAATGTAACGAATATTCGGTTTCTGATTAAGGGCTGAGAAGATTGCTGTGGCCAAGTCCACCCAGGTTCTTGCCAAACCGCTTCCTAAATTAAAAAGTCCATTCGCCTTTTTGTTTTGCGTAAGCCATAAAGTCATACAAACAGCATCCTTTACATAAAGAAAATCCCGCATTTGCATACCGTCTTTGAAATCTGGATGATAGCTTTTAAAAAGCGTCATTTCTCCGGCACTAGTTATCTGTTCGTATGATTTGCTGACAACAGAACGCATATTTTCTTTATGCTCTTCATTGGGTCCGAAGACATTGAAATACTTAAGCCCAACAATTTTTTTCAACCATCCATTTTTTTTTGCATGCAGATCAAAATTATGTTTCGACCAACCATATAAGTTTAGCGGTCTAAACTTTTCAATGTCTTCATCTTTGTCATTCATTCCTGATTTACCGTCTCCATAAGTGGAGGCGGAGGAGGCATACACAAAGCGAACATTGTTCTCTAATGACCACTCACACAATTCTTTTGTGTAGGTGAAATTATTCTGATTTAGATAATCCTCGTTTGTTTCAGTTGTGCTTGAGCACGCGCCCAAATGAATTACAGTTTTAACCTCCTCTAGTTGTGAGCTTTTTTTATTGAAGAGGGATCGAAATTCCTCAACTCCAATCTTTTTGTTGAACTTCAAAGGCTCCAAGTTTCTTGCTTTTAGGCTGTCTGGCTCGACATCATCAACAACCCAGATGTTTTCTAAATTCAAGTTATTAATTCCCCAGACAATGGCACTTCCAATAAGGCCTGCACCGCCAGTAACTACAACCGTACCTTGGCCTATGTCATGCATTGGAAAGTTCTCTTGAACGATTCCGTGCGGCGAGAGCAGCTCTTTGAACGATTTCCCTCAGCTTGTCACTAGAAAAACTTTCCAAGGCTGCTTGAGTGGTTCCATTAGGTGAGGTCACCTGATTTCTGAGTTCCTCTGGATGAGAATCGCTTGCTTCCATTAGTCGGGCTGAGCCAATTATGGTTTGGATAGCTAGGTTTTTGGCTATTTTGGGTTCAAGCCCGATCCCTACGCCAGCTTCCTCCAATGCACATGCAAATTCAAAAAGATAAGCGGGTCCGCTTCCACTTATTGCAGTTACTTTGTCGATGTCAATTTCCTCGCTGAGCAAATATGCAATGCCCAATGAGGACAGTACTTTACTAATTACTGCCTTATCTTTTTCATTGGCTTCCTGCAAAAAAAGATACCCTGTTACTCCCTGACCTATCTGTCCTGGGGTATTGGGCATAGAACGAACAATGTTTCTAGATTTGGGGAAGGACTGATCCAATCGGCTAAGAGTAATGCCTGCCATGATTGACAGTACCAAGCAATCTTCCGTAGATTCTAAAGTACTGGGAGGCAATTCACTTAATTGTTGGGGTTTACATCCAAGAATCAAAAGGTCCGGCTTTTGTTTAAGCATTTCGTCCACTCCTTCAAATCGCTGAATGCCTGTTGCAGTTGAAAGGGTTTCAGATGTGCCGTCTTTTGCAGAACAGCAGGCTATTTGATCAGGAATGTAAATTTCTGAACGAATAAGGCTACTTACCATTGCGGAAACCATTTTACCCGCACCAATAAATGAAATCTCAGGACGCATCGCTGATCTTTAACTTGGGAACTGCAGGGGTGTTAATAGTAATGCAACCTCCGATGAGGTCGTGGAGGCAACGCCTTTCTCTATTTAAAAAGCAAAGTAAGAAGTTAAGCAATCCGGGAAGGAAAAATGGAGTACCAAGGCTTAACGAGCATAGGCCTTTGATAATTGCTTTACCGAGAAGTCTATAAGGAGAAATAGGGGATATACCATCCAATGAAAGAGTTTTTATTCTCACAGTGGCTTTCCCTAATGTTTGCCCATCAAAAAACCGTTCTCCGAAGAAGAAATAAAGGATTGGAATGAGACACGCCCAAAATAGCATCGCAAGAAGCATTTCATAGGTTTCAGGAGAAAGTTTAGAGTCAGCAAGAAAGTTAGCCAATTGCTGCGAGTCTCCCCTTACTTCTTCCGGCAAAAGGCTGGCATCGAGTAAAACTTGATTGAATTCATGCTTAACGCTAGCAGGGTAGAAATCTGGGAAAAAATTGGCGAGCAATTGAATAAGCAGAACTAGGAGAATGAAATCCATGGCAAATGCCAAAATTCTTTTACCCAAAGGGGCTGGCATTAAAGGCTCCGTTTCTTTTATGGAATGCTCGTTTTCCATATTCATTGTGTTGGGTGCTTTTTCAGGCTTTGCTCATAAGCTTTAACAGTGTTAGACATCAGCATGGCAACAGTCATGGGACCAACTCCACCAGGAACCGGAGTTATAAAAGAAGCCTCAGGAGCCACTTCATTGAATGCCACATCTCCAACAAGTCGGAATCCGGACTTTCTTGTTTCATCTGCAATACGGTTTATACCAACATCAATTATAATTGCACCAGATTTGATCATTGGCTTTGTTACGAAATTTGGCCGTCCAATGGCGGCAACCAATATGTCTGCTTGTTTGGTGTGGAAAGCTAGGTCTGGAGTCCGGGAGTGGCAATAAGTAACCGTAGCATTCCCGGTAAGTTTTTTTTGCAGAAAAAGCATTCCAACTGGTTTCCCAACAATCAAGCTTCTTCCAATTACAACAACATGTTTACCTTGAGTGTCAACTCCAGCGCGCTTTACCAGCTCAATTATACCTGCTGGTGTGCAAGAGACAAAGGCCTTTTCATCCTCCTGGCAGAGTAATCCAAGATTTTTGGCGTTGAATCCATCAACATCTTTATTTGGATTAACATGATTGAAAATCACGCATTCATCAATGTGTGCAGGAAGCGGAGCTTGCACGAGAATGCCATGAACTGATGAATCTGAGTTTAAAAGGCTTATTTCATCAAGCAATGCAACTTGAGAGATGGATTCTGGAAAGGTCTTAAGCCGGCTTTGTATTCCAATTCTGGCAGCAGTCTTTTCTTTTTTGCGAACATAAGAAATGGAGGCAGGGTCTTCACCAACTCGAATGAAGGCAACGCAAGGTTTGTCCTCACCATATGCTTCTACCCGGTCTGCTAAAGAATTCAGCAAATCTGATGACACGGCATTGCCGTCCAAAATCTCCATGATTACGCTATTCTAATTTCCCAAAGTCAGATGTCGAAAATTCAATCAGTCGATGCCACGAAGAATTCGAGCTCGAATCACAAGATCTTTGTTTCCTTCTTTAATCGGTTCAAGCTTGCCGAGAATATTAACTTGCTTGTTCTTGAAATCAATTGGATCCACAATTTTGAGATTTTCAATATCAACATAAGCCAATCGTTTGCCTCGGGAATTCTCTAGTTGAAACGGGAAATCTTTTTGAAACCCCAAACTGCGAGTCTTAAGAACAAGTTTCCCTTCAAAATTCCGATTCAGGTTTACTGCGGGTGGGATAGTTGGCGGAAACACATTTAAATTCATATCTTTCGATCGATTTTGTTTGGTTTCCAATGGATCTAGCTCTTCTATTTTAGAAAGTGGTCCGTCATTAAATTTTGCAGGAGAATCTGATGGTAGCTTACTTGATTCTGGTTTAATGTTCCATTTTTCACGACCTACTACGATTGGTTCCACTTCTTCATCGGGAGCACTCGGTTGCACCGTGACATCTGCATTTGAAAATGCATCCGCTAATCCTCCGATAGATTTTTCCTGTGCCGAAGCTGAAAAAGCAGGCCAAATCGAGAGTAAGAATAATAAATAATAATTTGCCAAATATTTTAACGATTTATTTCCCATGATTTTTAATTTGAAAATTTATTGGGGAAAGAGCAAATCAATTTCTTTACGTTCTAGTTCTTTAAAACTGCCAAGTGGAATTTTGTGAAGTTGTAAGCCTCCAATAGAAACACGGCGAAGCTTCTTTATTTGATACCTAAAGTGCCCAAAAACTCTTCGGATTTCACGCTTTTTCCCGTGACCAAGTATTACCTCGAACCTAGTTTCTCCAATGGGCGATTTTGATTTAGAACGGAGTTCATCTATGCTTAGAAATTCTCCCTCATCTTCGATACCTTTTAACATAAGTGGTATATGTTCTTTTAGAAGGGGTTGTTTGATTTCAATCTGGTATCTTTTTCGAATTTGTTGAGAAGGATGGGTTAATTTATGGGTTAGTTTTCCATCGTTTGTAACAATGACTAAACCTTCACTTTCCACATCCAATCTGCCAGCACAAAAAAGTCGATGCCCCTGATACTTTTTGGGAATTAATTCAAATATTAATCGATCAGCAAACTCGTCTTGGTTGCTGCATGTGTAGCCTTTGGGTTTATTGACAGCCAGAGTGATCCTCTGGATTGGCTGTTTAGATATGACTCTACCATTTGCGCGAATCTCATCAGCAACTGGATCAATTCTCATTCCAAGGGATGCTTTTTTACCATTAACAAAAACTTTACCTTCCTTTATCCAGACCTCACCGGTTCTTCTTGAGCACAGTCCAGCATCAGCGATAAATTTTTGAAGTTTTGGGTTGATGGAGGCTTCTTTGAAATCTAATTTTTTTTTCACTCGTTTTGATATTTAAACTTGTGTGTTGCTTTAAGTCTAGGAATTTAGCATTTGTCAATTGTAGAGCTTTTGTATCTTGCATGAGTAAAGCGAATTTTTAATGAGCGAAGAAAATACCAAACAAAAAACAGCCGTTGTAACAGGAGCAGGTCGGGGAATCGGGAAGGCGATTGCTGAAGCTCTTGCGAGGGATGGCATGCAGGTTTATTGTGTCAGCAAATCTGAATCTTCTTGCGGTTCTGCTGCTCAATCGATTTGCGAGTCTGGTGGCAACGCACATTCATTGCCTGTGGATGTCTCTTCTGGAGAACAAATTCGAATCGCCTGCGAAAAACTTTTAGCTGAAAATGAGTGCATTGATGTGCTTGTAAACAACGCTGGCATTACACATGATAATCTACTTTTTAGAATGGAAGAAGATGATTGGAATAATGTTTTGAATACCAATTTATCCAGTTGCTTTCATTGGATCAAATCATTGGGGCGACCAATGACTAGAAAGCGCTGGGGCAGGATTGTTAATGTGTCTTCTGTTGTTGGGATATCTGGAAATGCGGGGCAGGCAAACTATTCAGCAGCCAAGGCCGGAATGATTGGGTTGACAAAAAGTTTAGCTCGCGAATTTGCGGCTCGCTCAGTGACAGTTAATGCAGTGGCTCCTGGTTTTATCGAAACCGACATGACTTCTGGCTTGGATGAACGAGTTAAAGAAGTTGCACTTTCGCAAATTCCTCTCAAGCGTTTTGGTCAAGTGGAAGATATCGCAGAGATGACATCTTTTCTTTGTTCTGAAAAAGCGTCTTATGTTACCGGACAAGTTTTTACTGTTGACGGAGGCATGGTGATGTGAACAAGAAGAATTTATCAATTAACCAAACTTAAATACTATGTCTGAAAACAACGCCGATCGCGTAAAAAAAATAATTGTTAGTCAACTTAATGTCAGCGAAGAGCAGGTAACGCCTGAAGCTAGCTTCATCGATGACTTGGGAGCTGACTCGCTTGATCAAGTAGAACTTGTTATGGCACTTGAGGAAGAATTTAATACAGAGATTCCCGAAGAAGAAGCTGAGAAGCTTCAAACTGTCGGCTCTGTTATCGAATATGTTCAAAAGAACCTTTCTTCATAATTTTTTATTTTGTCTAGTGGATGGGAATGTACTGGTTGAGATAAAGTACTGAGATCTGATGAACCAAGTAGTTGTCACGGGAATGGGAGTGTTGACATCGGTTGGCACTGGAGTGGATAATTATTGGAATGGGCTGACTTCTGGCAAATCTGGGATCACCGCAGTCAATCGCTTTGATTCTTCGGATATAGCAAGTAAGGTTGCCTCTGAAATTAACGATTTCAATCCTGAGGATTATATGGATCCCAAAGAGGCACGCAGAAATGACCGCTACGCTCAGCTTGCTCTTGCTGCTTCTCATCATGCATTGAAAGATGCTGGGCTTTCGAGGGATGATATTGTCCCAAACCGCACTGGAGTGATTGTTGGATCAGGTATCGGTGGTATGGAAACCATTGAAAAGCAAATGACTACTCTTATTGAGCGTGGTCCACGGAGAGTCTCACCTTTTATGATCCCCTCCCTAATTGCAAACATCGCAGGAGGCATTATTGCGATTGATATTGGTGCTAATGGGCCAAATTTCTCCCCAGTTAGTGCCTGTGCATCTGGCTCTCATGCAATTGGTGAAGCATTTGAAATGATTCGGCGTGGAGTCGCTGATATGATTTTTGCTGGAGGTAGTGAAGCCGCAGTAACTAGAATTGGCTTTGCTGGATTTTCCTCTATGAAAGCGATGAGTACCAAATTTAATGACGATCCCAGTCGTGCATCAAGACCTTTCGATCGCAACCGGGACGGTTTTGTAATGGGGGAGGGTGCAGGTGTTCTTGTTTTGGAAACCCTTGAAAGTGCCAAAAAAAGGGGAGCCCGCATTTACGCTGAAATTATTGGTTATTCTGCAACTTGCGATGCATACCATGTTACGACTCCGGATGGAGAGAGTAAGGCACTTACAAATTGTATGAACTTAGCTATTGAGCAGGCTCAAATCAGTCATGATAGTGTTAAATATGTCAATGCTCATGGAACTTCAACTCCGTACAATGATCGTTCAGAAACGATAGCCCTGAAAAATGTATTTGGAGAACATGCTAGGAATGGGCTTATGATCAGTTCAACCAAGTCAATGACAGGACATTTGTTGGGTGCTGCCGGTGCGATCGAGGCAGCTGCAGTTTGTAAATCGATTCAGGGAAATGTAGTTCCTCCAACGATCAACTATGATGACCCAGACCCGGATTGTGACTTGGACTACATACCTAATGAATCAAGAGACACTAGGGTTCAGGTTGCGATGAGTAATAACTCAGGTTTTGGCGGTCATAATGCGTCTCTGGTCTTTCGCAATCTTTAATTTTATATCACACGCAGTTGATTGTGCTTGCGAGAAATTAATCTTAAA
>MDTB01173818.1_pt1 | contig 10606 bp, 7 predicted proteins | sample 811161 | NCBI WGS metagenome assembly MDTB01 (sample SAMN05326650, study PRJNA326480) | marine metagenome | isolation source: seawater | place: Mediterranean Sea | collected 2009
TCATGAAACAAAGGTATTTTACCTCTATATTTTTTTATATTTTTTACATTCTTTGGCATTAATTCTTTCATGAATTTTTTTGCCTTTTGATAAGCCTCGTTACCTTCAACATAAACATTTTTAGTATCGTTATCGTATGTATCTCTTAATGTTCTTTTAATTATGTCACCTTCCTCGTAAACTAAAGATGGAGCATTAGAGTCTAAAGCCTTATCTTTAATTTCTTCCCACGTTTTCAAAGTATTTTGAAAATCCTTTTCTATTTCATTTTTAGTTTTATTTGCTCCAGCTGTTCTAACAATAACACCCATGCTTTTAGGAATAAGTATCTCATTAAGAATATTTCTGATTTTCTGACGATCAGAAGAATTAAATATTTTTCTTGATATACCGCCACCTTTAGGAGTGTTGGGCATCAAAACTATATATTTACCTGCCAAAGATATAAAAGTAGTTAATGCTGCACCTTTTTGACCTCTCTCTTCTTTTATTACTTGAATCAAAATTACCTGACCTGGTTTGATTACTTCCTGAATTTTATATCTTTTAATACCAAAAGATGATTTTACTTTTTCACGGTATTCTTGTTTTTTATTTACTTTTTCAACCTGATTTTCAGAATTTTCAGTTTTCTCTTCTTTTCTTTCATTTTCCGAAGTGTCATCAGATTGTAAATTTTCTTGAGTTGTATCAATATTTTTTTCTTTAAGCTCTTCTCTTATTTTTTCTTCAGCTATCCTTATTTTTTCTTTATCCTCAGATGGCAATTGATAGTAATCTGACTGAATATCATTAAAAGCGAGAAAACCATGACGTTCCCTACCAAAGTTGACGAAAGCTGCCTGCAATGAAGGCTCAACTCTACTTATTGTTGCAAGATAAATATTATTCTTAAAATTTAAATTATTTTTATCTTCATATTCATATTCCTCAATAGCATTATTAGACTTGAGAACAATACGAGTTTCGTTAGGATGCGATGCATCAATATATAAGTTTTTTTCCATTTTGAGAGAATTCCTATTAAATTTGTATATTTTGATATTTTTAAAATTGTCATAATACTATTTTATACAATTTTACGTATAAATACAGGATTTAAATTATTGTATGCCCCAAGATAGTCAGAATTATCAGTATAAATAAATACTATGCTAAATTTTTTAAATTTTTCGTTAAAATTTGTAATTATCTTTTCTGCAGCTCTGCTTATATTTATTTTTTCTACTTTGTGGTATTTTTCCGTTGGATTACCAGATTATAAAAAATTATCTAATTATCAACCTCCAATTTCAAGCAGAGTATATTCCAAAGACAGTGAGTTGATAGCTGAATATGCCTTAGAAAAAAGATTATTTATTCCCTATGAGTCAATTCCTGAAAAAGTGGTTAATGCCTTCCTTTCAGCAGAGGACAAAAATTTTTTTAAACATCCTGGCATCGATGCCAAAGGGATACTTAGAGCGGTATTTAAAAATATAAAAAATATTTCTCAAAATAAAAGGCTTGAAGGAGCATCTACTATCACTCAACAGGTAGCTAAAAATTTTTTGCTAACAAATGAAGTTTCGATGAAAAGAAAAATAAAGGAAGCAATTTTGGCATTTAGAATAGAAAGAGCTTACACAAAAGAAAGAATTTTAGAGCTTTATTTAAATCAAATTTACCTAGGTCAAGGTACTTACGGAATAGCGGCTGCTAGTTTAGAATACTTTGATAAATCAATAAAAGAGCTTTCTTACTCTGACACAGCTTTATTAGCAGCTCTACCTAAAGCACCAAGTAAGTACAATCCTTACAAATATCCTGATGTTGCTAAATTTAGAAGAAACCTAGTTTTACAAAATCTACAAGAGAATAACTTTATAAATAAAAAAGAATTGAAATTTTACAAAGAGTCATCGCTAAAGCTTAAAAAAAGAAAAATTGAAATACTTAACGAAGCAAATTCATATACAGAGGAAGTAAGAAGAACTGTAAAAGATATTTATGGTTTCGAAAAATTGTATTCACAAGGTTTAAGTATTAGCACTCCACTTAATACAAGTTACCAAATTGAGGCTTTGAAATCTCTGAGAAAAGGCATAGAGGATTATGACCGAAGAAGAGGTTGGAGAGGACCTATTGTAAACAAAATTTCAAATAAAAATTGGCGTAAAAGGGTTGATCAATATAAATTAGATCCAACTTTAAATTGGAATTTAGCAGAGATTACAATAATAAATGAAAGTGAACTAAAATTTAAAACCTTTGATAAAACTAATAAGAATTTAGAGGGAATCTTAAATTTTAAAAATTTGAAGTGGACTATCCCAAAAAAAAAATCGATAAAAGATGTTCATAAAGTCGGAGATATAATTTTTGTAAAAAAAGAAAAAAATTTTTGGAAATTAAAGCAGTATCCCAAAGTCAATGGCGGAATTATAGTTTTAGACCCTTTTAATGGCGATGTCTTAGCTTTAGTTGGTGGATTTAACTTTAAAAAAAGTGAATTTAATAGAGTTACCCAAGCCAAAAGACAACCCGGATCAGCTTTTAAACCAATTGTTTATGCTGCTGCTTTAGAAAAAAATTTCTCTCCAAACTCAATTATACTTGATGCACCATTCGTTGAAAGTCAAGGTGTTGGACTTAAAAATTGGAAACCCGAAAATTATGGAAAAAAATTTTATGGACCTACAACTTTTAGAAAAGGAATTGAGTATTCAAGAAACTTAATGACTGTAAGGATAGCAAAAAAACTTGGTCTAGAAGAAATTTTAGATTTATCTAAAAAATTAAATATTTATAATGAAATTCCCGAATTATTATCAGTTTCGCTAGGCGCTGCAGAAACTACATTAATAAATCTTACATCTGCTTATGCACCCTTTGTTAATGGAGGTAAAAAAATTGAACCAAAACTTATTAGTAGAATTCAAGACAGAAGAGGTAAAACTATTTTCCAAGAAAAAAATAGAAAATGTATAGGCTGTGATAAATTTATTAATAGGTCTACTGAATTACCTATAATTCAAAATACTAATGAGCAAGTTATAAGTGAAGAGACGGCTTATCAAATGACTTCAATATTACAGGGAGCAGTAAAAAGAGGTACAGCCAAAAAATTAAGATCATTAAAAGTTCCACTAGCTGGCAAAACAGGTACTACTAATGATAATTTTGATGCATGGTTTATAGGCTTTTCTTCAAATTTGGTGATTGGAGTTTATGTTGGTTATGACAACCCAAAAACTCTTGGAAAATTTGAAACTGGTTCTAAAGCTGCTCTGCCAATATTCAAAAGCTTTATTGAAAATGCTCTTTATAAAGAAGATTTCTCTGATTTTCAAATACCAGAAAAAATCTATTTAACCTCATTAAATTATGACACTGGAACAAAATCAGCTACTGGAGACAAAAATTCAATTATAGAGGCCCTTAAATTTAAAGATATTAACAGTTTAAATAATAATAACTTAATCTCATCTGACGGTCGTGATAAAATAATTAAATTTAGACAATTCTATTAATGGATAATTTTGAGTCTTTACTTACTACTGTTGAAAAAACCCTAAATAATATAAGGGGGTATCTTTGATAAAGAGAAAGTGGAGTCGAAACTTAAAGAGTTAGAACAAGCTTCTCTAAAAGAGAATTTTTGGAAAGATCAAAATTTAGTAAAAAAAACGGTTGCTAAAAAAAAAATTTTTGAAAATATTTTAAATACTTATCAAAATTCACTGAATGATTTATCGAATCTTAAAGATTTATATCTTTTAGCCTCACAAGAAAAAGACGATGAAACAATTAATGATTGCGTTAAAAGAATTAAACAAATTTTTCTGGAAATAAAAAAAAGTGAAACAAATTGTTTTCTGTCAGGCGAAAATGATGGCTATGATATTTATTTAGAAATTCATGCAGGGGCAGGCGGAACGGAAAGCCAGGATTGGGCTGACATGCTTAGAAGGATGTATATGAAATGGTTTGATAAAAAGAAATTCAAATATGAAATTATCAGCGAAAATAAAGGTGAAGAAGCTGGTATTAAATCATCAATTGTAAAAGTTGAAGGTGATTATTTATATGGCCTTATGAGATCTGAGTCTGGCGTTCATAGATTAGTTCGTATTTCTCCTTTCGATAGTGGGGCAAGAAGACATACTAGTTTTGCAAGTGTTTGGGTATATCCCGCAATAGAAGATGATATAAATATAAAAATTGAGGAAAAAGATTTGAGAATAGATACATTTAGATCTAGTGGAGCAGGGGGGCAACACGTTAACACAACTGATAGTGCAGTAAGGATTACGCATTTGCCAACAAAAATTGTAGTTCAGTGCCAGAATGAAAGATCCCAACATAAAAACAAAGAAACTTGTTTCAAAATGTTAAAAGCAAGATTGTATGAGTATGAAATACAAAAAAAGGAAGAAGAAAATCAAAAGGAGCTAAATTCTAAAACTGATATAGGCTGGGGACATCAAATTCGATCTTATGTTCTTCAACCATACCAACTTGTCAAAGATCTAAGGAATAAAACGGAAAGCACTAATCCAAAGAGTATTTTAGACGGTAATATTGATCAATTTATTGAAGAGGGAATTAAAAGCAAATAATGAAAAGATTATTTTCTTACTCTTTCATAATTATATCTACAATTTTAATTATATTAATTTTAACTTTATCTTCTATTGGAATTGAAACAAATAGATTTAATAAATTAATTATCAATAAAGTTTCTAAAACAAACAATTTAAATTTAGATTTAGATACAATTAAATTTAAAATTGATCCAAAAGAATTAGGCTTATTTTTGGAAACTCAAAATCCAAAAATAATTTATAGCAAAATTTTATTACCAGTTAGTAACATAAAAGTTTATATTAATTTTATATCTTTATTAAAATCAACTCCAAAAGTTACTAAGATTAGTATTTTTTTTAAAGAATTAGAAATTACTCAATTGAATAAGTTTTCTAAAATAATGAAACCATCAAATTTTCAAAGTATTTTAAATAATAAAATTAAAGAAGGGCAGTTGAAAGGTTCAATTGAATTATTTTTAAATAACGAAGGTTCATTTAAAAATTTTATTGCGAAAGGTTCAGTGCAGAATTTATCAGCTGAATTAATTGATGGCATTAATCTTAAAAAAACAAAATTGAACTTTTTTGCTGATAGAAATGATATTTTATTAAAAAAAATTAATGGAATGTTCGAAGATATAGAAATTTTTGATGGTGACGTACAATTAAATTTAGAAAATGGTGCAAAACTTAATTCAAACTTTAATTCGAAAATTAATTTTAATAAGGAGTTAATAAATAAATATTCCGAGTATTTTAAAAACAATTTTTTGTTTAAGAGTATTGATAATATTAAAGGTAATTTTAACAATAATTTTTCAATACAACTCGATAAAACTTATAAAATAATTAATTATACCTATGATGTCTCTGGCAAGATGCACGAAATTAATTCTACATTTTTAAAACCCTTTAAAAACAATCTATTTGAAAAAGAAATCAAAAAAATGAACTTTTCAAATTTAGAACTCAAAGCATCTTTTTCTCCAAATAATTCTAAAATATTTGGGGACGGTAAATATTCATTTGATAACTCAGAATTTTTTGCAATTAATTTTTCAAATAATTTCATAAATGATTTTATAAAATTAAAATTAAATCTTGATATAGGAAAAATCATTAAATTAGATTTGATTAATTATAAAAAATCACCCAAATCAGTTGCTAAGCTTGCTTTAGATTTAGAAAAGAAAAAAAATAATTTAAAAATCAATTCTTTAAAATATGATGAAAATAAAAATTCATTTAAAATTGATGAAATAATTTTTAATAAAAAAAAATTTTTATCATTCAAAAAAATAGAGATTGTGACAACTAATAATGATTTTTATATTGAGAAGAATAAGAAAATAATAATTAAAGGCAATAAATTTGATGCAACTAACTTGGCTAAAATTTTAAATGAAAGCAAAGAAGAGAATAATTTTGATAAAATTGATAGTGAAATAGAAATCGAATTTAAAAATATTAAAGCACCAATGTCTGAAAAATTACAAAACTTTAAATTAATAGGTGAAATTCAAAAAGGTCAATTTGTAAAAATAACATCTAAAGGTGAATTTGGAGGCAATAATTTTTTAGATATATCAATGAAGAAAGATAAAAATTCTAATAAAAAATATTTAGAAATATATTCAGATTTAACAAGACCCTTATTAACTGAGTATAGTTTTTTTAATGGTCTCTCTGGAGGAAAACTTCTTTTTAATTCTATTATTGACGGTTCATCATCAAACTCAAAACTTAGAATTGAGAATTTTAAAGTTATTAACGCTCCTGGAGTTATAAAATTGTTATCACTCGCAGATCTAGGTGGTTTAGCGGACTTAGCCGAAGGGGAAGGATTATCATTTGATTTATTATTAATCGATATGGAAAAAAATCATAACTCTCTAAAATTAAACGAAATACTAGCTTTAGGTCCTAGCATGTCAGTTTTAATGGAAGGTTATCAAGAAGCAAGTGGCCTTACCAGCCTGAGAGGAACTTTGGTACCTGCAAAAACTTTAAATAAAATGATTTCAAAAATTCCGGTAATAGGGAATATAGTTATACCTAAAGAAATTGGAGAAGGTTTATTTGGTATTAGTTTTAAGATGAAGGGTCCAAAAGATAATATTAAAACATCAATAAATCCAATTAGAACATTAACACCAAGATTTATTCAAAAGATTATAGATAAAAATAAGGAAATTAAATAATTTTAATTAAAAAGTGTTTTTTCTTTCCATAGGAAAGTTTTAAAATTTTTTTTTTAAAATCATTCTCATTAACAATCTTTTTGTCATTATCAATAACAACATCATTGATTTTAAAACCTTTATTTACAATAGCTCTTCTTACTTCACTTTTTGAGGATAAAATTTTATTATTTGCTATCAAATCTAAAATATTTACTCCTTTTTTTAATTCATTTAATTTAATATAAATTTCAGGCAAGTCAGATCCTACACCGCCACCCTCAAACGTATCTTTAGCTGTTTGCTCAGCTTTTTCTGAAGCTGTTTTTCCATGAAGTATTTTGGTAGCTTCATTAGCTAATAAAATTTTTAATTTGTTTATATTTTTTTCATTTTCTAAAATTTCCTTTAAATCTTTAAGATCAATTTCTGTAAAAAAATGTAAAAATTTTTTTACATCTCGATCATCAGTATTTCTCCAAAATTGCCAATAGTCATAAGGAGATAACTGGTCTTCATTCAGCCAAATTGCACCTTTTTCAGTTTTACCCATTTTTGCTCCTGAAGCTAAAGTTATTAATGGTGAAGTTAATCCGTAAGAGTCTTTTTGCATAATTCTTCTAATTAAATCCACACCGTTAATAATATTTCCCCATTGATCTGATCCCCCAATTTGTAAAATACAATTATTATTTTTAAATAATTGATAAAAATCATAAGCTTGTAAGATCATGTAATTAAATTCCATATAACTGAGAGACTGCTCTCTCTCCAACCTTAATTTTACGCTGTCAAAAGTTAGCATTTTATTGATAGTAAAATGACTTCCTATATCTCTAAGAAATTTAATGTAATTTAATTTCGTAAGCCATTCAGCGTTATCAACAAAAGTTGGTGCGATCTTCTTGTCAGAAGTATTTAAAATTTTATTAAAGACTTTTTTAATACTTTTTATATTTTTATTAATTTCTCTTTGATCCAAAATTTTTCTAGTGGCATCTTTCCCAGATGGATCTCCTATCATTGTAGTTCCCCCGCCCAATAAAACTATAGGCCGGTGGCCGTGCTTTTGCATTAACTTTAAAATCATTATTTGCAGTAAACTGCCCACATGCAGACTACTCGCAGTGCAATCAAACCCAATATACCCAGATATCGATTTTTTATTACAAATCTCATTAAGTTTACCCAAATTAGTACATTGATGAAGATATCCACGAGATTGCATCTCTGATAAAAATTTATTTTTCATAGCTCGAATTATGTAAAATACTATTATACAAAAATTAGTACAAATAAATAAAATTATGAACCAACAATACACATCCCTAGGTTTAATGAGCGGAACATCTGGAGATGGAGTTGATGCCTCAATTATACAATCAAATGGAGAGACAAAATACGATGTGATTAAAGACAAATATTATGAGTATGATAATGAAATTTATCAAGATATCCATAAACTTAAAGAAAAAATTCAAAATTCAAAGGATTTAGAAGCTTTAGAAGATGAATTAAAAAACTTAGAAAGAAAAATTACATTATTTCATGCAAAAGTCGTTAAAGAAATTGAAGAAGGCAATCAAATAGATATTATAGGGTTTCACGGTCAAACAATTTATCATAATTCACAAGAAAAGGTTTCTAATCAACTCGGAGACGGTCGACTTTTATCTCAATTGACTAAAAAGAATATTATATATAATTTCCGACAAAATGATATTAAAAATGGTGGAGAGGGTGCCCCTTTAACACCAATATTTCATCAACTTATAATTAATCAAAAAAAATTAGATCTTCCAACTTGTATCCTTAATATTGGAGGTATAGCAAACATTACAATATTTAGAGAGCCGTCAAGCGCTTATGGTTTTACAAGCAGAGACATTGGACCTGGTAATTGCTTGATTGACTCTTGGGTTAGAAAAAACTCAAAATATAAATATGATAAAGATGGATTTTTAGCATCTTCAGGAAAAAGAAATGATATTATTTTTGAGCAGGCCCAAGAGTTATTTGCGAACAGACTCAATCAAAATAAGTTATCTTTCGATACAAATGATTTTGATGTCTCTTTTGCAAGAGGGCTCTCGCTTGAAGATGGGGCTGCAACTTTAACTGACTTTACTGCAAGAGTTATAGGAGCTGCTTTGTTTTCACTTTTATCAAGTAAAAGAGATAAAATTTGGAAAGTTTTAGTTTGTGGCGGCGGTAGAAAAAATAATGTATTAATTGAAAAAATTAAAAAAAGTACTCTTAAAAACATAGTTTTACAACGTATTGACGATTATGGAATAGATGGAGATTTTGTAGAATCCCAAGCTTTTGCATTTTTAGCTATAAGGTCTTTGTTAAAATTACCTATTTCTTTTCCAGAAACCACCGGATGCAAAAGACCTTGCACTGGGGGAGAATTAGTCAAAAATTAGATTAAAGCAGTTTTTTCTTTCAAGTACTTTTCTATTTCCGATGTTAATTCCTTTTCCTTATTATTAAAAAAATGATTAGAACTTTTAATTTTAGAAAAAATTACCTCAACACCTTTTTGATTTTTAATTCTATTGTCTAATTCAATTATACTATCTCTAGTTACAAGTTCATCGTTCTCACTGTAAATAACTTGACCTGAAGTTGGACATGGGGCTAGAAAAGAAAAATCATAGACATTTGGCTGCGGTGAAACTGCGATAAAATTATTCACTTCTGGTCTTCTCATAATTAATTGCATGCAAATTAAAGAGCCAAATGAAAAACCAGAAACCCAGCATTGACTGTAGTCAAGATTTTGACGCTCAATCCAATCAAGAGCTGCAGCTGCATCAGATAATTCACCTTGACCATTATCAAAAACTCCATCGCTTTTTCCTACACCTCTAAAGTTTACTTTGATTACTGAAAAACCATTCTCTAAAAAAATATTATACATAATTTGAACTATTCTGTTATTCATAGTTCCTCCGTATTGTGGATGTGGGTGTAAGACGATTGCAACCGGAGAACCAAATTTTGGATTTTTATAGTACTTTGCCTGAAGTCTTCCTGCCGGTCCTGGAATAAAAATCTCTAAGCTCTTTGGTTTCATAATTGATAATGATTACTAATTTTAAAAAAAAGTAATGTTTTATATCATGTTTTTATGCGGCAAATAATTTTTTTTAAATCATACTAAATTAGTAGGATTTCAGTAAAAAATATTGTATTACAACAATAATCTATGAAACTGACTACTAAAGGTAGATATGCCGTAATGGCCATGGCAGATCTAGCTCTATTTAAAGATAAAGGACCAACAAGCCTAACAGATATTTCTTTGAGGCAGAATATTTCTTTACCTTACTTAGAACAAATATTTATTAAACTTAAAAATTATAACTTAGTTAAAAGTGTTAGGGGAGCAAAAGGGGGATATGTACTAGAAATTCCTGCTGAAGAAATTAAAATCTCTAATATTATTTCAGCAGTAGACGAGGAAGTAAAAATGCTAAACTGTAAAAAGGAGTCAAAAAAAGGCTGTAATAATAAATCTTCAAAATGTATTACGCATAATTTATGGGATGAACTCGATCAACATATAAATAATTTTTTTGAGAGAGTAAAATTACAAGATTTAGTCAAAAATAATCAAAATTAAATAATATGAAAACTGAAGATTTAAAAAATAATAAAGATTATAAGTACGGTTTCACAACTGATATTGAAAACATAAGATCACCAAAAGGTCTTTCGGAGGAAACAATAAAATTTATCTCTAATATAAAAAAAGAGCCTAAATGGATGTTAGAATGGAGATTAAAAGCTTTTAATAGATTAAAAGTTTTAAAAGAACCAGACTGGCAAAAGCCTAAATATCCAAAA
>MDTB01178994.1_pt1 | contig 10606 bp, 9 predicted proteins | sample 811161 | NCBI WGS metagenome assembly MDTB01 (sample SAMN05326650, study PRJNA326480) | marine metagenome | isolation source: seawater | place: Mediterranean Sea | collected 2009
CAATGCTAGTTATGAAATGAAACGTATTCGTAAATGGACCGAATGGCAAGCAATGCCTCATCGTGAAAAATCATTATATGATGAATTCCAATTTATTACTATTATGGCTAAAAATGCCGGTATTCCACGTATATTTATTGATGATGCAATGGCTATACATAAAGATATATCTGAACAAAAAATGTTTCGTGGTATGAATCGTGATGGTATTAAAGCAGCATCTATTTATATTTCATGCAGATTAAATGATTGTCCTAGAACCTCACATGAAATTGCTGAAATATTTCAATTGGATAAAACAAGTGCAACAAGTGGTTGTTCGATGGCAATTAATATATTATCAAATTTAGAAAGAAACGGTAGTTCTATTAATATTACTACAGATGATTTATGCTCAACAAAACCTAGTTCATTTATTGAACGTTATTGTAGCAGATTACAAATTAACTCAGAACTCACTAAGTTGGCTAATTTTATTGCCAAGAAGATAGAAAATAGTGGAATAATTAATGATAATACTCCTCATTCTATAGCCGCCGGTATAATTTATTTCATTGCACAAACATGCAATTTATCTATTACAAAAACGAATGTAAAACAAATCTGTGGGGTAAGCGAAGTAACTATTAATAAATGTTATAAAAAAATGGATCTTATTAAAGACAAACTGATACCAAATGCAATTAAAGATAAATATGGTAATAATTAATTTATATGTGCGATAATTATAAATTAATATTATAAATTTATACAATATAATGGATAACATTCATATGGATAATTGCGATAATGAATTTTTTCTATCATGTTCTGATGAAAAAATAAATGAAAACTTCACACCCAAAATAATTTTCATTGTACCATATCGTGATAGAGAACAACAACTGCTTTTTTTTCAAAGACATATGCAATATATTTTAGAGGATTACAATATTAATGACTGTAAAATAATTATAGTACATCAATATGATAAACGTTCCTTTAATTGTGGTGCTATGAAAAACATAGGATTTTTAATTGTAAAAGATTTATACCCTGAAACTTATCAAAATATTACTCTTATATTTAACGATGTTGATACGATGCCTTTTAACAAAAATTTTCTAACATTTGAAACAAGACCTGGAATTGTTAAACATTTTTATGGTTTTAAACACACGCTTGGTGGAATTGTATCTATAAATGCAAAAGATTTTGAAAAAATAAATGGGTTCCCCAATTTTTGGGCATGGGGATATGAAGATAATTTGTTATACGAAAGGATAAAAAAAAATCGACTTGCAATTGATAGAAATCAATTTTTCCCGTTTGCAGATAAAAACATTTTACATTTTTATGATGGTTATTTAAAACAAGTTAATAAAAAAGAATTTGATAGATATGTTCAACAAACAACAGAAGGCATTCATTCCATATATAATTTGCAATATGTATTTAACGATGAAACAAATACATATGACATTACATCATTTGAAACAGGAATAAACGAAGATATTAGATCTACAAAAATGCACGATTTGCATAAAGGAACAACGCCTTTTAATCATATAAGAAGTGGTCGTGGTGCAACCATAGGAATGAGATTATAACTCTAAGATTTTATATGTCAAACCAATTTTATCGCGCGTTTCCCATATGCCAGAAATCTTTATAACATATTTATTATTTTTGCTTTTATTATGTGATTCATGATAAACTCGTATTTGTCCTGTAGATAATTGTTTTGATAATACTAATTCAAAAGTTTTGTTTATTTTGTTATATTGTTTATAATTTTGCAATAATTGTTTTTCAACATTTCTCAAATCATACATTATTGATTGATTATGATTGTTGGAAAGATTAATATTACGTGTATGTATATTATCTGTGTTTCTCCTTTCAGTAATAGTAAAAGGTATGTATATATATAATCCATTCATAGTAACATAATTTTTTGAATATAATATTTTTGTAAATTCTCCTTCCATTATTGTATTTTTTTTGGGATATAAGTAACGTATATTGTCATATAGTTCAATATTTTTTTCGGAGTTTTGTAATTTAATATCATTTAATTTAAGATATACGTTCATTATATAATATATATAATGTTAGTTATATATCATTTATTAATCTAAATACTTATTGACAATAGACTGAATTTTTTCTTTTTCATCAATTTCAACTGTAATACCGTACTTAATATTATTCATTCTATTTAAATTATATTTTTGTTTTTTTACTTCTAATTTATCAAGTAATTCATCAGTTTTTTTTATTAAATCTTCTTTGTCTGATGTTGAATTTTCCATTAGATTATCCATGACTTCTTTATTTGTTTTAATTTTCTCATTAACTAACTTTTCTCCATCGCTTGTTTTAGTTGCAATCATATCCTTCACTTTTTTATATAAATCGCCTGTATAATTTTCAATTATTTCCTGTATTGTTTGTTGTTCTTCTTGACCTTCAATACCTTCTTTTACGATACCAAGGTTAAAACAAAATAAAGTACTTAATACAATAATTAAAATAAATATGAATAAATACTGAATATTTTTCATTATAATATATATATATAAATGTTTCAATCATCAAAACTTAATACTAATTTAAGTCCATTTCTTTCATGGAAAGGAAAAACCTTCGGACAAATTACTTCTTCTATACAAAAAAATGGTAATTGTACGTTATCTGATCAAAATGACTATGAAATGCCTAGTAATCTTGCCTTTTTACCACCTCCTTTAAAAATATATCGTCGTGAGGCTTTTACTAAACAATTAAAAACAGAATCATCTAAACAATCTACTTCAATTGAATTGTTAGAGCAACCAGGCAGTTCTTTAGTCGTTTTTGATGATTCAGAAGGATGGAATGTTTGTCAAAGTGATTGTAGTGGTAATAAATTAACATTAGATACCAATTTAATCAATAATCGTGGTGAGCGTGGTTTATGCTGCGATACATCTATAGCTGATCAAATCAATCCGGCAAGTGTAGCTAGACGTAGATGCAGAAGTGCAGGTATGTATAAGAAAAAAAATGGTGTTTTGCAGCCCCCTTCTGATAAAACATCGGCACCCTATGCAAATACTACCAAAGAATATTTATCGACTCGCGGAAAGTCATTTAAACAAAATCAATATAACTATTTGAAATTAGGAAATGCTGCCGTTAAACCTGGTGCGCCAGGAAGTCAAAATAACAAATATTCGATTAATGACGGAGGTAGTTTCTATTGTGATGCCTCAGGTTATTACATTCAAAGTCAATTTAAACCTTCTAATTACAAATTTTCTCAAGATGGCGGCGTCTCCTCTAGCGCACGTACTAATCGTCTTAACTACAATACCATCACAACTAACGGAGAATTATATACTAAAGCCTACGGTTCTCAAGTTGGAAATGCATTGTCTTATGGAAAATCTAGTGATTCTTATACAATTAAAGACAAAATTGGTGTTCCTGCACCTTGTGATGTTGCATGCAAAACGACCAAATTGAAAGCATAACCCCTTTTAATATTTAACAAAATAATTTAAATATTAAAGTATTAAGTAAATTAATGACTTCGAAACCCGATACCACAAACGATGCACAACAGCAAACAGCAATAACAATTGACCCCTCTACTTATGAAGAACCAACTTTAATTGTTCATAGTACAACAACTGTACCAAATTTTGTAGAAGATGTAAAATTAATTATATATTCTAGATCTCATCTTGTTAAATGGTTAGCAATAATTGACATGGTATTTTTAACAATTTCTGTAATATTAAATGTAATAAATGGAACAATTTTTTGGATACTTTTTCCATTGATTTTATTTTGCTTTTGTGGATATAATGGAGCAAAAACCTACCAAAAAAATTTAATTATCATTTACGATTTTTATTTGTTTGGAATGACTATATTTTATTTTTCTATGGTACTATATTCAAATAATTTTTTATGGGTTCTTTTTGTATTGATTGAATTTTATTTCTTTTATTACACCTCTCGTTTAATCCATTATTTAAATTCAGTAAATGAAGATATTATCGAATCCTTACGTTCAGGTTGGAACCCAAATGAAATTACATATTTTTATTATTAAATACATAAATAGTATTAAGGAATAATTTAAAATTGAATGTTTAAATTATTTATCATTATGTAGTCGTTGCAACAGTTTGTGTTTCTTCAAATGCATTTGTTAATATTATATTATTATGTAAAATACCATATTTAATACACCAATCTATTGATTTTTTTACATTAACTTTTATTAAATTATTTAATTTTTCTGTTTTATTTTTTGTGTCCATCAAAGAAAGTGTATAATAAATATTTTCTATTTGTTGTTGCCCAAAAATAGCGTTATATTCTTCTATTTTTGTTGTAAATAACAATGTTAATGGTATATTTAAAAATTTAAATACGTTTTTTTTTGAATCTAACATACTTTGAAATGCTGCTTTCAAGTAAGGATAAACTTCATCAGCATTTCCACCAATAAAACCTTTACATACAATATATTTTTCAGAATTTGCATAACGACTTGTCTGTGGTTTAGTAACATATACTTTTTCATAAAAAGATGATAATATTGCTAAAATATCTAATGTATGTTGCATAAAACAATCAAATACTTTTAATATAAAGCATCCTCCTTTTTTTTGCATAATAATTGCATATACAACTTGTGCAAATAGTAACTTTGCAATAGAATGTTCTTGGTTATTAAAATCAACTGAAAAATCAAATCCACCATCTCCAGTAATTATATCCATTTTATTACTGTACATATCTTTGCAATATTGTAAATTATCTAATGTCAATATATCTCCTGTTCCATCAATACCTGTTTCAATAGATACATTTGGATTGTCTTGCAAAAATTGCTTACTTTTTTTCCAACCAGGAATATTTTGATCGTTAATGTCATCTAAAATAGACATGCCATAATATTTATCATTTTTATTGTTTCTTGCATCAAGTATTGCTTCAATAAAACCACCTGGTCCCTCAGCTAAATGAAATGTAGTGATTGTATCGTCATTATTCACTTTATCTAAAATTTTAAAAAAATATATTAATTCAATCATTTTAAAATAAGATCTAGACAATGGTTTTTTCTTTGCAATACTTTTTTTTTTACCAGGAATAACTGTATGAATATATTCATATGGATTTGTATAACGTTTTACACTATCCCATTCTTGATCGCGACTATTTATCTTTTTTTTGATATCACATAAATAATAAGATAAAGAATTAGAAATAACTGGAGACGGCACAATAGATTCCTCTGAAAAAAAACATTCTATGTATTTATATAAATTAGGACTATTTCGAGGTAGTTGAAAATGTATCATATTATATTTATACTCTATATTAATTATAAATATAAACTTTATATAATTTTATTATCTAATCCTTTTTTTTTGGTTTTCTAATAATTACCGTTTTTTTTGGTTCTTTTAATTCTAATTCCGTTGTTTCTTTATTATCCATCTTTAATGTATCACTATCTGAAATCACTATTTTTCGTTTTTTACCTGGTAATTTTCTAATTGTAATTGGTTGTTTAACATTTTTGCTTACGTTTTCGATTGCATTATCTTGTTTCTCCATTTCATTAATTATTTTATCTGCGTCTTCTTCATCATCAGGTAGTTTATCTTTATTTACCAATAATTTATATACTTTCTCTGCATTTACATTGTGTGTTTTTCTAAATACAAAGTATCGATTCATAAAAGATATTTGTTTTTCTTCATTTGTCATATTTGGAGCACTTCTATATTCCTTTTTATTTTTAAAATTACGTTCTAACTCTGTATTCATCGAATTGAATAATTCATCAAATAAACCACTTCCATCAGGTAACCCCATATTTTCAGCTTCTTCTTTTGTTACCAAAGTAAAACCATAATTTTCCAAAATCCGTTGTAGGTATTTAAAATTAACTAGATATTCGCGGAAAACTTTATTAATACTTTCTTGATATACATCAATAGAATATCCTAAAGATGTTTCATCTTCTGGAAAACCCGTATTATTATATTGTTTTGTTATTTCATAAATTTTTGTCTTATCTCTATAAATAGCCATAGACTCTCCTTTATTTTTATTTCGCAAAACATTAAATACCTTTTCACCATCATAACAAGTACCAATAAAGTAACCATTTACTCTTGTACATTCTGTTAAATTTCTTAAGAATGAATGTAATGATTTTTCATTTTCAAAGAAATAATGTAAAGCAAATTGACAAGAACTCACATGAAAACCATCTTTTCCTATTCCAAATTGTTTATACACACCATCTCCAAGTTCTTCTTTGTCTTTACCACCATTTCCAAATACTGCTGCTGCAATTTGCTTATCACGTTCGCTAACCAACGCTTTACCATTACGAATATTTAATCCGCTATTTCCATGAACAAACAAAGCATCTGGCATAACTTTATAATCAGATTTGTAGTTCAAATAACGAGCACAAGCACCATTTTTTTTATTTTCGATATTATCTTTGGATACGTCAATACCAAATACAAATTTTAATTTAGATGCAATCCATTTTGGGAAATCACCTCCCTGTCCTACAGCATAATCAATCAAAATGTCATCACGATTACTTACACCTAATATCAATTTACGTTTAATATATCGATTATGGAAATCACGCAAAGCTTCGGTAGAAGAATCTTGACCATTACGATTATAATAAACATCTTCATCTCCTATATCTTCTGGAATATTTTGCCCTGAAATAATCATATCTTCTGTTACAGGATTGTGAATACTATGCCAATTACTATTAGCTACGTGATACGCATTACCATAGTTAGTACCGCCGGCGCGCAGTTCATTTGTTTTATCATATCTTACACGTAATGGTACCCATCGCCAATTACCTTTTTTATTCAAATCATAACTAAACTCAACAATCATATTTTCTTCAAAATATTCATTTTCTTTTGTTATCATTGATAAACCATTTCCACTATCATGTAATTCTACATTGCATAATCCTGCATTAGGATCATAAGGATTTGTTGGTTGAAATACAACAGGTTCATATTTTTGATAATTATCTCGATCTGAATGAATAGGTAATGTATCATTTATCATATCTAACATAGGATTAATGTATCCATGATCCTTTTTACTAAAACCACATCGTAATTCGAGTGTTTTATATTGCATTATATTTCCAACATTATTCATTGACATACCTTCTTGGAAAACATTATGTATTTCATCTTTACCAGTCTTATCCTTTTTAACAGATACAAGAAAATCAATTGTATTATATTCAGGTGGTTTCCATTTGAATGATTTATCCCATGTATATTTGTTCAATGGACCACTATGTTTAGATCTATTTCCTCCTACACCGGTAGTAGTAGGTGTGAAAATCAAACCATCAGTATTATATTCATAGGAACCATCTTTTACTTTTGATAAAATAGTAGAACAACCCGCAAATATATTATTTTCACGCGAAGAATAAAAGTGCTTGCATTTAATAGTAACATAACATGAATGGGGATCGGCATCTACTTTACCATGTTGTTTTGATGGATTGCTATTGCCACTATCTTTATCTAATATAGATTTTGGATTTAATTCTTTTATGAAATTTTGCAATCGGATTAATCGAAAGTCTTCAGGAACATCATGTTCTTCCATTGGAACAAAATTCAATTCCCTGACACTTTTTCCATTAATATAATAAATATCAAAAGCTGCAAACAAATTTACAAATTTGTTATTTTTATCATATTTAATATGTTCCCCATCCAAAATACTATTAAATAGTTCTTTGTTTGTACTTATAACACCTGTAAATATAACATTCATATTTGTGTCAAACATATATATGTGACCATTGGATGCAATGTACAATAACTTTCTTTCACCATCTGCTTTGTCTGTTACTGTATAGTTTTCACGTATATTTGGAGTGTTTGAAACACGTTCTTTGTTATTTTCTGGTAATGGAACTACATGTTTGATTTGCAACGTATTGGAAGAAGGACCAACAAAATGCTTTGGTAATTTTTTTCGGGCATTTTCACGTGCATACTTTTGATTACTATTATATTGGTCTTTAAAATTAAGAGCATATTCTTCATCAAATACCAAATTAAAATAGGAAAATAATATTTTTTCCTTTTCACTATTTGAAATTGGATAATTCGTTCCTTGCAATCCAGTTAAGACCAAACGTATATTTTTTCGCAAAACATCCAATAATTTCAAATAATTATTATAATCAGTACCTGGTCCAATACGTGAATTATCTACTTCCAGTTCTACTTCATAAGTAATATTATTATTAAATACGTTTGCCTCTTGAATTGTGTACATAGGAATTGGAATATCTTTATCACGAATTTTCTTTGTAGGGGAACCTTTGATCATACTGATATCTAAGAAAACTGGATATTCAGGATGTCTTAAACGTACTCGATTAATATAACGAAATGTTTTTTTTGAATCTAACCAATTCGATAATATTCGTTTTGCGCGTTCTGAATAGGCATAGAAATCATTCTCATATTGATATGATATTCGAAAATTAAAATCAGTAAAATCAACTGGTCGTAATGGCTTACTCGTTTCGCGATCTTTCCCAATATAAGGAGGTTGCTTTTGAGTAAATTTAATTTTATCGGCTACTGCAGATACAGTGGATGGCAAATCAATTACTTTTTGAAGATTGTTTGATCTACAATACTCTTGTATCAAATCAATTCCCATTATTTCTGAACGAATATTTGACATTTTGTATTGTCCCGTTTTCTTATCTAGAAAATCCTCATTTTGAATACGTAAAATACTTAATCCTTCTGTATTTTCTGTATTAAAACCAGCACTATAAAACACTTGCACGACGTTATCATAATCAATTTTCGACAATGGTTTTCCACTTTTAGGATTTGTTCCAAAACGAATTTCCAATTCTCCAGTTCTTCGATTATTATGTAAATGAGGATTATCTGCTAAATAAAATTCTACCATTGCTTCCATATCTTTCTTAGGATTTGATTTGGTAGAAGGTTTTGAATCCAATGAATTAGGAGGAGATTCTTCCGGAGTATGTGATGTTGATTCTAACAAAGATTCAGGGGTCTTCATTTCTTCTATTTTTTCCATAATATATAAATAAGTATATCTTATTCATATATTATTTTCCATTAATATTTTCAATTTTGTATTCGCATAGAAACTAATTTTTTGATGATAATATCGTACCAATCACCCTTTTTTGGTTTTTCCATTTCCGGTATAACATGTAATATTTGAGCCATTTTCTCTAATTCTGGTATTTTATAATAAGAAACACCACGCAATATTTTATCAACAAATGGATCAATTAATAATTTATTTTTTTTTATTTGAATTTCTTTTTGTTTTGACATTTTTGTAAAATCAATTGTAATATGGAAATCATCGTCTCGTTCTACCAAATAAGTATCATATACACTATCTGTTTTAAATTCCATATAAATATTGTTTTGCACTAATAGCACATTAATTTTATAGTAAAAACACATAATCCAAAAAGAATACCATGTTGTTTTACTATCAACCATTAAATCAGATTCGATTACTTGCATCTTAGTATTAGTGATTTTTACACCATTTGATTTTGCTGTTGTTTTAATATGTCCTCTATTTTTCAAAACATAATCTAATATTTTCTTTTTTTCTTCTAACTCTACATTTTTATGTTTATTTCCTATCATATGATATTCGGCTTCTCCAATATGTAAAACATACAAACCCCAAAATAGTTTATCTTGTTTTTTTGGTGTAAATAATGCAGGTGGAATTTCCTTTTCAATTGTATTTTCAATTGGGATTTCTATTTGACCATCATTCTTAATCATTGTTAATGGTTTTACATTGTTTAAATATTCTTGAAAAAACATATATTCTTCGCATAGTTTCGGTTCTACATCAAATTTATTACTATTATAAAAAATTTGATTTAATAATGTGAGTGCCATATTCCTACTCTTTTATCTAATGAAATCTTTAAGTTACTTTACTACATACTTGTTGCATGGGGACCTTGATCTTCAAAAAATGTTTTCACATAATCTTGTTTCTTTGATTCAGCTAAACGAAGTGCCTTTTCTTGATCTTTTACATAATCCAAATAAGATTTTAATTTGGTTACTATATCTGGTTGTAAATAAGACAAATTAATATATACCCCGCTTTTGTTTTCATTTAATTTAACGTCGGGATTGGTATTTAAAATCTTAAGAATTTCGATTTGTTGCTCTTTTTCCAATTTTTCAATTCGGGATTTAATTGTTTCTAATTCAACAGTTTTTTCCATTGTTTTGGAAAGACAAGTATTATTTATATTGTTTTTATTCATGGAAATAATTATTTTTTCAATAATCTAAGACCAAAAAATATTAAACATGAAATCCCTGAAGTAAATGCAAAAGTAGAAACGAAATTTTTGTATAAGGAATTATACAGAGACAACTTACTTTCATCACTTTGAAACAGAGTTTCATTGTTTCCTATATCAGTATCAATGAATTCATTATTATTACTAGAAACATTTTCTATAACATTAGTATTTGAATTTTCTTTATGAATA
>MDTB01231865.1_pt1 | contig 10606 bp, 9 predicted proteins | sample 811161 | NCBI WGS metagenome assembly MDTB01 (sample SAMN05326650, study PRJNA326480) | marine metagenome | isolation source: seawater | place: Mediterranean Sea | collected 2009
GATTTATTCTTTGACATTTTTTAGGAATTTAATTGGTATTAAAATATATAATAATAGTTCGTTTGATAATTATCTTGTGGAAAAACAAATTTATTCAAAAGAAATAACAGAGCAAGTTGATAAAAATGGTTGTTCAGAAACTTTTACTTTAAAGAAAGAATTTAAAGATAAACTAATTAATGAAATTTTTTCTAATAAAGACGTTGAATATAAAAAAATAAATAATAATGAAATTGATAAAAAAATATTAATAAAAAATGATAATGAAGATTTGTCCTCTTACTTCAACAGACTAGAGGTTAATGAAATTAGTAGGGTTACAAGTTTTATAGATTTGAAAAATAATTGTACAATAAAATCACTATTACTTTCAAAGCCTGTAATTTCTCTTGCAAAAAACTATTTGAATACTGATACTTTCTCAATAAGTGCTGCTTTTTTTGTTTCAACTCCTGGTGAAATTTCTAGAGAAGAAAAATATGCAAATGCACAATATTTTCATTGGGATAATGATTTTTCAAAATTTTTTAAATTATATATTTATCTGACAGATGTTGATGACAACTCAGGCCCACATATTTTTATACCCAAAACACATAAAAACAAATTGTTTAGTACTAGTCTTGCAAGACTTTATGATGATGATTTAATTTATAATTCGTATAAAAATAAAATTAAATTTAAGGGAAAATCTGGCTCTATTTTTTTTGCAGATGGATATGGTTTACATAAAGGAGAAACACCTACAAAGAACCCGAGGTTGATTATAAATGCGCATTTTGGAAGGGGCAAAATTTTTTATTCAGATAAAGATATTTTGTACAATACTTCAAATTAAAAAATTAGAATAATATTGTTTAAAATTTTTTTATGAAAATTTGTATAGTTGGTGGAACAGGAAATATAAGTACTAGTATAGTTTCTGAATTAGTTCAACAAGGTCATGATGTTTATTGTTTTAATAGAGGTTTAAGTGGTGAAATCCCCAAGGGCGCATTCCAGATTACTGGTGATAGAAACGACAAAAAATTTTATGAAAAAAAAATGCAACAAGAGTCATTTGATTATGCAATTGATATGGTTTGTATGCATCCAGATCAAGCCACTAGCACTATTCGTGCCTTTGAAGGTGTAAAACATTTAATTTTTTGTTCCTCAGCAAGTGTTTATGGTAGAGAATATAGCTTATATCCAAAAAAAGAGGATTATTTAATCAAACCAATTACAAAATATGCTTTAAATAAAGCTTCATCAGAAAAAATATTTTTAGATGCTTTTTTAAAAAAAAAATTTCCAGTGACTATATTAAGACCTTCTTTGACTTATGGCCCAAAATTAGGTTTATATAGGCAAATATCGACTGATGCGTCTTGGATTGATCGTATTAAAAAAGGAAAATCATTATTAATCTGTGATGATGGTAGTGCAAGATGTCAATTTATGCACGTTAGTGATGCAGCAAAGATTTTTGTATCTTTATTGGGCAAGAAACAATGTTTTGGTGAAATTTATAATGTGGTTGATAACAAATTTTATACATGGAAAGATTATCACATTGAGGCAATGAATGTGATTGGAAAAAGGGTACACTTGATTGATGTTTCTTTTAAGAATTTATCAAAATTTAAAATTCCAAATTTTCGTATTTGTGAAGATTATACTTCACATGATGCTTGCTATAGCTCTGAAAAGTTATTTAGTGTATTGCCCACATTTAAGCCTAGAGTGGATTTAAATAGTGGGATGAAGGAAGTTTTTAAATACATGGAAAATGATGGGCGGATTAAAAATTCATTTAGTCAAAACTGGGAAGATAGAATTATAAGGAAGAAAATTAAAGGAAAGTTAGAAAATGGTTTATCAGTTAATGCTTTTCTATTTAATTTTGATAGAATAATTATGTTTATTAAAAAAAAATTATTTAAAATTTTAAATATTTAATAACTTTGATAAACATAATCTTAAAAATTAAATAAATTATAAAATTTTTTGAAAAATTATAAATGATTGCTTAAAATTAAATTAGATGAAATATATTTTAAATAAACCCAATATAAGTTTAATTGAAAAAAAATATGTATTGGATGTTCTAAAATCAGGCTGGATTTCCTCAAATGGAAAACATAACATGGTTGCAGAAAAGAAATTTAGTAAATTAGTTAATAAAAAATATTCATTAACCGTTCAAAGTGGAACTGCCGCTCTTCATGTTGTTTTAAAAGCAATAAATATTAAACAAAAGGACAAAGTTATAATCCCAAACTATTCTTGTAGTGCAAATATTAATTCTGTTGCACAGTGTAACGCTACAGCGGTTGTTGTGGAGGTTGAAAAAGATACTTTAGGACTTGATTATAATTTAGTAAAAAAAGCTATTTTAAAGTATAAACCAAAAGCACTTCAATTAGTGCATATTTATGGATGCCCAGCTAGAGATACTCTGAAGATAGTAAATTTATGCAAAAAAAAGAAAATAAGTTTAATTGAGGATGGAAGTGAGTCTTTAGGTGCAAAAATAAATAAAAAAAAAGTTGGAGAGTTTGGCGATGTAAGTATTTTTTCATTACGCTCTGAAAAAATGTTAGGTGTAGGCGAAGGTGCAATGATTTGCACAAATAACAAAAAGCTTTATGAAAAAATACAACTTTTATGTTCAAGAAATATGCCTTTTAGATCTGCCAAAGACTCTTATTGGAAAAAATATATTTCTATGGGAGAAGGTTATAATTATTTAATGCCACACTTATTATCTGCGATGCTGAGAGGGCAGGTCGAAAGACAAAAACAAATTTTTAAAGAAAAAATAAGAGTTGGAAAAATATATAGAAAAGTCTTTAAAGATCAGTTTATATTCTCACAAATTCCTCCTAAAAATTTTCACAACGTTCATTGGTTAAATAGTTTAATTTTGGAGGATTTAACTATTAATGAAGTTAAAAAAGTTGGAGAAAAATTAATACAAAAAGGTATAGAGGTAAGATCTGGATTTTGGCCACTCATTAATACCCAGAACGTAAAAAAAGTATATGTTGGAAATGAAAAAATTAGCGTTAAAAGTTACAACAAGATTTTAGTTCTTCCCTCAAATTATTTGCTTAAAAAAAAAGATATCCTGTTTATAAAAAATGAATTAATCAAAATTATAAAAAATTTAAAAGCAAATTAAACTATTCAAATGATTCGAGTAGGCTTTCATTATAACTTTAGTAAAAACTCATGGCTTGGGGGAGTAATCTATTTAAAAAATTTATTTGAGGGAATAAATGAAAACAAGAAAATTAAAATTAAACCAGTAATAATAACTGATTATAGAAGTACTGATGATGATGTTTCTTTTTTTAAAGGAGTTGAAGTCATTAGAAGTAATTTTTTTAATAGATCTAATTTTAATAGAATAATTAATAAATTAATCGTAATTTTTCTTGGAAGGAATATATTTATTCAAAATTTTTTAAAAAAAAATAACATTCAAGTTATGTCTCACTTTAGTATATTAGGTGCTAGAAGTAAGATACCAAGTGTATATTGGCAGCCTGATTTTCAAGAAGTTAATAACCCTAAATATATATCTTTAAAGAGAAAAATTTTCAGAAAATTGAACGTATACTTATTTAGCAACCATTCAAATAAAGTTTTGCTTAGTAGTTTTACTGTAAAAAAAGAATTAAAAAAAATAAATTCTATAGCATATAAAAAATCTGTGGTCTTAAGACCAACGTTTTCTAATTTACCCTCTAGTTCATTTAAAACTATGAAATATCTTAAAAAAAAATTTAAAATAACAAAGAATTATTTTTTTATGCCAAATCACTTTTGGACACATAAAAATCATGAACTGGTATTAAGATCATTGGTTGAGTTAAAAAAAAAAAATAAATTAAAAAATATTCAAATAATATGCACAGGACTCTTTGATGATTATAGAAATCCTAATCATAAAAAAAAAATAACTAAAATTATAAAAGAAAATAATTTAGAAAAAAATTTTAGAATCTTGGGAATTGTAAGTTTTCAGGAATTAATGTCTTTAATGAAATTTTCTGTAGCAGTAATTAATCCCTCAAGATCAGAAGGATGGAGTAGCACAGTTGAGCAAGCTAAGTCTATGGGTAAGTTTGTATTATTATCCAACTTAAATGTTCATAAAGAACAAAATCCAGCTAGATCATTTTTTTTTAAAGTGAATGATTATTCTTCTCTTTCAAAAAAATTATATAATTTAAATAAAAACTTTTCATTTAAAAAAGATTGTTTATTTATGAGAAAAGCATTTGCACAGACCATTCAAAATAAAAAAGTTTTTATTTTAAATTATGAAAATATGATTAAAAAAGTTATAAGTAATAATTAAAAACCATTGATGATACAAAGTATCTTAAAGTTATTAAATATTTCTGAAAAAAAATATTTAAGTTTTATATTAATATTGTTATGCATTAATTCACTTTTAGAATTATTTTCATTAGCGATATTTTATCCAATTCTATCTTTGCTATTTGACGAAAATTATAATTTTACAAAGTTAGATAACTTGTTAAATTTTTTAAGTATTGAAATTAATAGTTATGAGGGATATCTTTATTTTTTATTAAGTTCAATTTTAGTAATTTTTTTAATAAAAAATTTATTTAATTTATACTTTATTTATCAGCAAAATAAGTTTGTGAGAGAAATAAGATTAAGAGTTTCAAATGAACTAATTGAAAAATATATTTATCTTTCTTATCCTGCTTTTTTCAAAAAAACTTTGCCAAATATTCTAAGAAATATTGACTTATCGACCTCATTTTCAACAATTGCTATATCTTTAATAACTTTTTATAGTGAAATTTTAATATTTTTATTATTTGTTCTTTTTTTAATAACCGTAGAATTTAAATTAACCCTAATTATAATTTCAGTACTTTTATTTTTAATATTTATATTTAAAAATTTATCAAAAAAAAAATTTTATTTAATTGGTCAGAAAAGTCAAAAATATGCTCAAGCATTTAAAAAAGAGATTCTTCAAACTTTTTCAGGCATTAGAGAAATTAAAATACTTAAAAAGGAAATTTTTTTTAATCAAAAATTTTCTAGAATAAATAAGCTCGAGGCAAATAATAATTTTCTAAGAGATGTTTTGTTGCAGCTGCCAAGAATTTTTATTGAATTAATTGTAGCCAGCTCAATAATTTTCTTAATTTTTATAATGTACATTATGGAATATGAAAAATCAGAAATAATGATATTTATTTCATTAGTGGTTATTGTATCTGTTAGATTGATGCCATCTACAACAAGAATAATAGGATCACTTCAACGACTGAGATACTCTCAACCATTAAATGAAATTCTAACAAAAGAAATTAAGAATAAGTTTAATATAAATAAAGAATATTTTAAAGGTACTACAAATGAATATTTACCTTTCAAAAAAGAAATTTCTTTTTCTAAGGTATCTTTTAGTTACGACTTAAAAAAACCTATTATTAAAAATCTTAATTTTAAAATAAAAAAAAATATTTGTATTGGAATTGTTGGCGATAGTGGCTCAGGCAAAAGTACAATAACAGACCTAATTATGGGGCTCTTGAAGCCAACATCTGGTGAAATAAAAATTGATAATATCGCTTTAAAAAATAATGTTGGCTCATGGCAAAACAATATAAGTTATGTTTCTCAATCACCTTTTTTCTTAAATGACTCAATTGAAAAAAATATTGCGTTTGGATTGCCACTGAACAAAATAAATAGAAAACTTCTCGTTGAGGTTTCAAAAAAAGCGCAAATACATGATCATATCAATAAATTAAAATTTAAGTTTAATACAAAGATTGGTGAGAGTGGTATTAACTTTTCTGGCGGTCAATTGCAAAGAATAGCTATAGCAAGAGCATTATATAGAAAATCAGAGATTTTGATTTTAGATGAGGCCACTAATTCTCTAGATTATAAAAGTGAGTTAATGTTTTTTGAGTTTCTTAAAAAATTGAAAAAAAAACTTACAATAATAATAATTTCACATAAATCTGAAAATTTAAATATTTGTGATCAAGTGCTAAAAATTAATAAAATATAAAAAATGATTTCTTATTTCGAGATAAAAAAAAACTTATTTAAAATTATTTTAATTGGCATTATTTTTACAATTCTATTCAAACAAATAGATTTTTTTAAAAAAGTATATTTTACCGTAACTAGAACGCATGACCAAAGATTAGTAAATAGTTATGAATATTGTGGTGGTGAGTCAATTGGTTTTTTAAATTATATTAAAAATAATTTTAAAATTAAATATCAAGTACCCATAATTAATTACGATCATGCTCCTAACCCAAGATGGTATTTTAGCGATCTGGAGATAATAAAAACAAATAAAGTAATATTATTAAACCATGAAGCACATAATATAACTAGTGATACTGAAAAAGACATTAAATTTCCTAAAGATTTAAATTCTTATAAAATTATATATCAACATAAAGATTGTTACTTTTTAGAGAAAAATGATTGAAATTTTTTCCATAATAATTCAGTTTTTTATATTTACAATTTTTTGTTACACACCAAATAATATTTATTTTTTCATTAAAAAAGATAGTAATCCTAAAATTTTTGAACGGTTGGAAGTTGGGATAATATTAAATTTATTTATATTACTAATTTTGTCTTTTATTTTAAGAAGTGGTTCAAATTTAATATACTATTTGTTAATAATAATTTTTCTATTGAATTTTATTTTTTTTATAAAAGATTCCCTAATTAAATATAAAAGCAAAAAATTAAAATTTAATCCAATATTTCTAATATTCACTTTATTATTTTTTATTTTTTCAATCGATCTTGCAAATAACCTTAAAATAGGATGGGATGCTCAAAATTACTGGTTAGCTAAAAAGTTGATTTTTTCTAATGGTGGTGATTTTTTTGATCTTAAAAATACACCACGAGATGATTACCCCTACCTAGGTTCATTTATTTGGCATATCTATTCTAAATTTAGTCTATTAGGTTTTGAGTATTTTGGAAGGTTATTTTATATTTATTTGTTTTTATTATCTATTTTTATAATTACATCAGTTTCAAAATTTAAAAATTTAGAGAGGATTATACTAATTTTTATTTTAGTTTTTTCCATTTACAAGGTTGAATTATTTAATGGTTACCAAGAAATTTTAAACTTCTCTTTATTAATTTTTTTAACAAAAATTTTTTATGACATGCTTCAGAAAAAAACACAAATTAATAAAATAGATAATAGTTTACTTTATTTATTTATTTTAATTAGCTCAATAATTTGGATTAAAAGTGAAAGTTCAGTTTTAATAATGTTATTTTTAATTCCAATATTTTTATTAAAAAATTTTGATTTCAAGACTAAAATTATTTTTGTATCAATATTTATCCTATTGTTAACTAAAAAGTATTATGTTTTTAGTTTAATAGGATTATCCCATGAAATTCAAAAGGGAAATTATGAATATTTTCAAATTATTAATTTTTTCGAATTTATAAATTTTTCGAGAGCTACAATAGTTTTAAAATACATATTCTTTTATTTTTTGAATAATGTAGTCTATATTTTATTTTGTATCTCTTTTCTAATTTTTTTCAAATTAGAAAAGAGAAACAATTATATAACCTATATTTTTTCAATGTTCTTGCTTAGTTTGGTTTTTTTTATGGCCGCGTTTCTTCTTTCGTCATTTCCTCTAGAATGGGTTTTATGGACTGCATTAAATCGAGTAATGTTTGAAACTAGTGGATTATTTATAATCCTAATTCCTTTAACATATGAATTATTGAAAAAGAAAAAATTTTTTAAAATTAATTTTTGATATCAAGAATATTTTTTATATTGTATTTTAAAATACAAAAAATTGCTTTAAAACCATCCCTCCAAGTAATCTTTTTCCCCTCTTGGTAGGTTCTACCATAATATGAGATTCCAACTTCATAAATTTTATACTTTTTTCTTGAAATCTTTGCAGTTATTTCTGCCTCAATGCCAAAACCATTTTCTTCAATCTTGATTTTTTTTATAATATTACTTTTAAAAACTTTATAACAAGTTTCTATATCAGTTAAATTTAAACCGGAAAAAATATTAGACAGAAGTGTTAAAAAATTATTTGCTATTTTGTGCCAAAAATATACTGCTCTGTGAGGATTGCTTCCTATAAATCTTGATCCATAAACTATATCAGCTCTTCCAGATAAAATAGGATTAATAAGTTTTGTGTATTCACTTGGATCATACTCTAAATCTGCATCTTGAATTAATATAATTTCTCCTGTCGTCTCTTTAATTCCAGTTCTTATGGCAGCACCCTTGCCCTGGTTAGTTGAATGAAATATTAATTTGTCAATTTTGCTACTAAGTGAATTTTTAAGTTTATGTCTAGTTTTGTCATCAGAGAAGTCATCAACAACTATTATCTCAATATCTTTATACTCTTGTTCGAGTATATTATTAATTACTTTTTCAATAGTTTTGTCTTCATTAAAGCAAGGAATGATAATTGATAATTTCATAAAATTAAATTCGATAAGAATATACTATTCATTTAATTTTTTTAATCACTATCATCTTGTAGGGCGTCCAAAATTTAGCAAAGGGTGATAATAATTTTTCTGTAATTTTAAGGAAAGAATCTAAAAAAGATGGTAAGATTTGCTTAAAATTTAAACCGCCAGAAAACAAATATCTTAAACCATTAATCTCATATTGTTCATGTATAATTTTTAATCTTTCTCCATATCTTTTGTTAAATAGTTTAATATCTCTTACAAAAATATTATGGGCTAGAGCTTGATTAGCGTTAGCTAGAGGACCAAATGATTTAATATTATCCCATTCAACCTTGTTAGTATCAAAATACTCATCTTTATGTAAATTTTTATGTAATATTCTTGAAAAAAAACCGTTATGAGGCTCAATTAATATACATCCACCATTTTTTTTTAAAACTCTAATTAATTCGTTAAAAAATTTTGTAGGGTATGGAATATGGTGAAAAACATTAATCGCATAAAAACATTTTATTGAATTATCTTCTAAATTTAAGTTTGTAGCATCAAGCTCCAAATCATATTTAATTCCTTTTCTTTGAAATTCGGATGTTAAAATATTTTTTCTGATATCTTTAAAAAAACCAACTCCTGATCCCAATTCTATCTCCATACCATCAGTAGAAAAATATAGATCACAAATTTTTGACATATCATTATAGAATGTTTTAAATGCAGAATTAAGTAATTTTTTTTTTTTTAAGATTGATAAATGTACTTTTACTAATTGATTACTATTTATATCAACACCTAAAACGTCTTTTTCATATAGTAAATTTCTAATTTTATAATTCATTAATTAAATATTTAAATTATCTCTATATACTTATAATATAATTAACAAATCATAAATCTAATCTAATGAAAAAAAAAAATAAAAAAATAGTTATTTTGGGAAAAAGTCTAAAATTTAAAAAAATAATTTTGTCAATATTTCCTCAGTCTAATATCATAGTTTTTTCATGGCGATCAATTAAAAATTTAAAATTAGATAAAAAAATTTTTAAAAAAAAAGTAGATTTAATTTTAGTTTGTGGATATGATTTTTTAAGTCATTGGTACTCATTTAAAAAATATTATGCTACAAATATATCTATTCCTCTAAAGTTAATTGAATTATTATCTACTACTAAAACTTTAATTTTATACATTGACACAACTTCTAAAATTAAAAAAAGTTGCAAAAACAACAAGAGATATACATTTTCTCGATATGAATATGCTAAAAAAGAGCTAGGTTATAAACTTTTTAAAAAATATCATAACTTGAGAATAGTAAATGTGCCAGTAATCACAAATAACAGAAATAAAGTTGAAATATTTGGAAACAAATTTATTAATTTCTTATTTAATGTTTTATTATATTTGAATCTTATAAATTCTATTAAAATATCAAAATTAAAAAAAATGATACGTGACTCAATTAATGAAAAAATTAAACCTAATCCTTTTAAGATGAAATCCTCAGGTTTATCAATTCCAAGGAGTTTATTTTTAGACAGACTCCTAAGATTTATTTATGATTAAGAATTTGATTGTAGGTTCAGGATTTTCGGCAGCAATTACAAAAATATTTTTAGGAAAAAATTCTAAAGTAATAGGTTTTAAAAATAAAAGTTTATTTAGAAATCAAAATTTTTTTAGAAGAAAATCACTTGATACAAACAAATTATTTTCAAAAAAGATAATATCATATGGCTCCTTAAAATTTAAATTAAATAAAGGTAAATTGCACGATCGATTAATCTTAGGTGGGAATACAACTATTTGGGGTGGGCATATAAATTTAAAGAAACTTACAAAAAAAATTTTTAACTTTTTAAAAAAAAAAACGATATTTGTAAAATTAAAATATAATAAAACTGGTACTATAGCTAATGACGAAAACATATATCAATTACAAACACATTCTGGAAATATTTTAAATTCTAATAATATTTTGAAACAAATTGAGGATGGTTATATTCTAAGTTTTTTTATTAAAAAAAAAAAAATTTATATAAAGTTAATAAATCAAAAAAATAATAAGATAAATCAAATTCAAGTTAATAAA
>MDTB01004526.1_pt1 | contig 10605 bp, 12 predicted proteins | sample 811161 | NCBI WGS metagenome assembly MDTB01 (sample SAMN05326650, study PRJNA326480) | marine metagenome | isolation source: seawater | place: Mediterranean Sea | collected 2009
CCAACTGCTCTACCCATTGACCCTCCCATAAAGGCAAAGTTCATTAAACCACAAATTATATTTGATTGACCAATTTTTGTATTTAATAGAATAAATGCATCTTCTCGCTTTGTTTTTTTTCTATATTCTTTTAGTCTATCTTTATATTTTTTTTTATCTGTAAATTTTAGTGGATCATCAGAAATTTTGTCCAGGATAATTTCATTATAATCTCCATCTTCAAAAAACAATTTTATCCTATCTTCTGCAGACATTCTAAAATGAAAATTGCAATTAATACAAATATATAAATTTTCTTTTAAATCTTTATGATGAATCATATTTCCACACGAAATACAGTTATTCCACAATTTTTCTGGCACATCTTTTCTTTTTACAAGTGAAGATAGTTTAGGTTTAACAAAATTTGTTAACCAGTTCATACTAGAGTTCCATTCTTCAAATCTTTTGAAAACATGTCAATTTCTGATAACATTTTCTCTTTATTAGTTAAATTTTCTTCAATAATCTGTATTATACTTGAACCAACGACCGCACCATCCGCTATTTTGCATATGTTGTTTACATCGGTTGAGTTTTTAATACCAAACCCAGGAATAACAGGTAAGTTTGTGTGTTTTTTGATTAAAGCCACTGATTTTTCAAGATCATTAAGATCAGCAGATTTTTGTCCAGTAATTCCCATAACACTAACGTAATATAAAAAACCACTAGCGTTATTTAAAATTAATTTTAGCCTTTCCTCATTAGTAGTGGGAGTAATCAATCTAATTAGATCTATCTGGTTATTCTTTAGTTCATTGATTAAATCTTTATCCTCTTCAGGTTGTAGATCAACAATAATTAAACCATCAACCCCATTTTCCTTACATCTTTTAACAAACTTCTCAATTCCAAAATATAGAATCAAATTATAGTAACCCATTAGAATAATAGGTAGATCATTTTTTATTTTTTTTGCCTCAGCTGCTAAAGAGAAAATATTTTCTAAATCAATTCCTTTTTTTATTGCTCTATTACTCGATAGCTGAATTGTCGGACCATCTGCCATTGGATCAGAGAAAGGCATTCCAATTTCAATAATATCAGCCCCATTTTTAATTATTGTTTTAATAACTTGTAAGCTTGTTTCGAAATCAGGGTCACCTCCTGTAACAAATGTTACTAGTTTTTTTTGATTATTTTTAAATGCCTGACTAATTAAACTAGTCATTTAAATCTTTATATTTAATTCATCAGCTATTGTAAAAATATCTTTGTCACCCCTACCGCACATATTCATAACTATAATTTTATCTTTACTATAGTTTTTTGCTATTTTTCTTAGTACAGCCAATGCATGAGCTGGTTCTAGAGCAGGAATTATACCCTCTAATTTGCAGCAATACTGAAAAGCCTCTAGAGCCTCTTTATCTGTTGCTGACATGTATGTTACTCTTTTTTCTTCAAATAAAAATGAATGCTCAGGCCCAATTCCTGGATAATCCAAACCAGCAGAAATCGAATGAGCTTCCTGAATTTGACCAGTATTTGATTGTAACAAATATGTTTTATTTCCATGCAATACACCTGGTTTACCACCAGTTAAACTAGCTGCATGCTTATCAGTATTGATTCCATGTCCTGCAGCTTCCACAGCGATCATTTCAACATTTGAGTCGTCTAAAAATTCATGAAAAAGTCCTAAAGCATTTGATCCGCCACCAATACAAGCCAATAATAAATCTGGTGATTTGCCTTCCATTTCTGCAAGTTGTTCACGAACTTCTTTACCTATTACGGACTGAAAATCTCTTACCATAGCTGGGTATGGATGAGGTCCTGCAGCAGTTCCTATTATGTAAAAAGTATCTTTAACATTTGTTACCCAATCTCTTAAAGCTTCATTCATTGCATCTTTAAGTGATTTGGAACCGGTTGTAACAGATCGTATTTCAGCGCCAAGTAATTTCATTCTAAAAACATTTGGCGATTGTCTCTCTATGTCTTTTTCTCCCATATATACAATACAGGGTAGACCAAATAGAGCGCATACTGTTGCAGTAGCAACACCATGTTGTCCTGCACCTGTCTCAGCAATAATTCTAGACTTACCCATTTTTTTTGCTAGTAAAATCTGCCCCATACAATTATTTATTTTATGAGCACCCGTGTGATTAAGCTCATCTCTCTTAAAATAAATTTTTGGACCACCAATATCATCAGTAATTCTTTCAGCAAAAAATAAAGGACTTGGTCTTCCAACATATGTTTTTAAATAATGGTTAAACTCATTTATAAAATTTTTATCATTTTTTATTTTTGTATATTCTTTTTCAACTTCTAAAATTAAGGGCATTAAAGTTTCAGAAACATATCTTCCTCCAAATTGACCAAAATATCCTTTTTCGTTCGGATAACTCTTATATGTATTTTTAAGCATTTCTTAATTTTTCTATAAAATTATTTATAATGTGATTATCTTTAATGCCAAGCTCTTTTTCTAATCCAGAAGATAAATCTATACCTAATGGATTTATATCTTGAATTATTTGTTGAATATTGTTTATGTTTATCCCTCCTGATAAAAACCAAGGTTTCTTTGTTTCTAGGTTTTTTAATATTTTCCAATCAAAGCTTTTAGCATTTCCACCAGGTAGTTCTCCTTTAATAGGCTTATAGTCGAATAAAAAATAATCAGCACTATGGTATTTATAAATTTTATTTAAATCTTTCTTTTTAGATATTGAAATAGACTTAATAATTTTAACACCAATTTTTTTAACTTTCTTGATATATGTTTCATCTTCTGATCCATGTAATTGTACAAATCTTAAATTTATGCTCTTAATTATCTTTTCTAACTCATGAATATCTTTATCAACAAAAACACCAACACCATTAATATTAAAATTCCTAGACGTTTTTTGCAGAATGTTTGCATTTTCAATTGATATATTTCTTGGGCTTTTTGGATAAAAAATCATTCCAAAAAAGTTGATTTTATTTTTTTCACAAAGAATTAGAGTATCTTTTTTTTCTATTCCACAAATTTTAATAATCATTTTAAGAAATAGTATTATTAATCTTTTTTAAAACTTTAAGAGGGTTTTCTGACTCGGTTATAGGCCTACCTACAACTAAATAATCAGCACCCAATTCTATTGCTTTTTTTGGTGTTTGTACTCTTTTTTGATCATCACTTTCTATTTTATTATCAATTCTTATTCCAGGAGTTACAATAATTAATTTTTTCCCAACCTCTTTTCTGACATATTTTATTTCATTTGGGCTACATACGACACCATCTAATTTATTTTTTTTTGCCATTATAGAAAGTTTTTTTACTAATGATTGTACTTTATCTTCATTATAAATTTTCTTTGTTTGATTACTATCTAAACTAGTTAAAATTGAAACTCCCAGTATTTTTGTTTTATTTTTAAATTGTTTAGTTGATTTCATCATTTCGTCGCCACCAGATATATGAATTGTTGTTAATAATGGTTTAATTTTCAATATAGCATTTAAACCATTTTCAACTGTATTAGGGATATCATGTAGCTTTAAATCAAGAAAAATCTTAGGACAAATTGAATACACCTTTTTATAACCAGTTAATCCGAAATTAAAAAAAAATTCATAACCAATTTTAAAAGCAAATACTTCTTCTTTAAGAATTTTTACAAGTTTAATTGTTTTTTTTAAATTATTACTATCTAAAGCTACGATAATTTTTTTAGAAGACATCTTCGACATCAGAAATTGAGGAATTTATTTTTTTATGCAATATTTTTCCTATTTTAAAGTGTAGTTTAAAACTATCATCTTTAAATAATTTTTCATTTGTTTTGGGATTTCTTACAACTTTCCCTTTATTTATCTTCCTACTTAAAGTACCAAATCCACGTAATTCTATATTTTGACCATTTTTTAAAGAGTTAGATATCTTCTTTATAAAAATATTTAATAGCAGTTCTATATCCTCAACACTTAAATTTTTATGTTTATTATGTAAATTTTCTAAAATTTCTGATTTTAACATTAATCCTATTTTTTTAGGACAGATCCTAAAATATCACCTAATGAGGCGCCGGAGGCGCTTGATCCGTATTTGCTTAGGGCTTCCTTTTCATCTCTTATTTCTAATTCCTTAATTGAAAGATTCAGTGTTCTTGTCTTATTATCTATTGATAAAATAATAGAATCAATATTTTCATTTAATGCAAAACGTTCAGTTTTATTTTCATTTTTATCATTTGAAAGGTTAGATTTTTTAATATAGCCAAATATTTGTTTTGAATTATCTAGTTCAATCTTTAGGCCATTATCATCGATATTAATGATCTTACCTGTGACTTTTGATTTTATCGGATTAGCTTCAATATATTCTTGAACGGGATCATTCTTTAAATGTTTAATGCCTAAACTAATTCTTTCTTTTTCTACATTAATATCAAGAATTTTTACTTTAACTTTATCAGCTTTTTTAAAGTTTTTAATAATATCTTCACATTCTTTCTCATCCCAGCTCAAATCAGAAATATGAACCATTCCATCAATTTCGTCTAATACCTTCACAAAAATACCAAAATCAACAATGTTAACTATTTCGGTTTCAAAAGTATCATTTATATTAAAATTATCGTTTAACTTTATCCAAGGATTTTCCTTAATCTGCTTCAAGCTACAATTAATTCTTTTTTTCTCGTCATCAATTTCTAGAACAACCACTTCAATTTCTTCATTAATGTTTACTATCTTTGAGGGGTGAGGTGGTTTTTTTAACCAACTTAATTCGTTTAGGGTTATAGTTGCATCATATTGATTATTTATTATTACATGCACGTTATTGTCGCTCATACTCACGACTTTGCCTAAAATTTTTTGATCAATTTGAATTTTTTCTTTTACTTTTTCCCATGGATTTTCTGTAAGTTGTTTAATACCTAAGCTCAGTCTAGATAATTGCTCATCGAATTTTAGTACTTTAACCTTAATATTGGTGTTCAACTCCAAAATATCAGAAGGACTTATAATTTTTGTCCAAGATATATCTGTTACATGAACTAAACCATCAATGCCGCCTAAATCAATAAAAGCTCCATATTCAGTGATGTTTTTAACTTTACCCTCAATTATTGAACCCTCAGTAATATTTTTTAGAAGTTCATTTCTTTGCTCCTTTAGCTCGTTTTCAGTAATTGCTTTTCTTGATACAACTATATTACCTCTATACTTATCCATTTTAAGAATCATTAATTCTAGAGGTTTATTTAGTAACTCTTTTGTGTCTTTAATAATCTGTCTTGTTTCAATTTGACTTCCAGGGAGAAAAGCTACAACACCATCTAAGTCAACACTCATTCCACCTTTAACTCTATTAAAGGGTGTCCCAGTGACAACTTTATTTTCGTTGAAACTAAGTTGTAAATTTTGCCACGCTTTTTGTTTAACGGCTTTTTCCCTTGATAATATTGTTTCCCCATTTGCATTGTCTACATTTTCAATGAACACATCTGTTTCATCTCCAATTTCAATTTCTGATTTTTGACCAGGTCTTGAAAATTCACTTAGTGGAACTCTGCCCTCACTTTTTAAACCTACATCAATAGTAACAATGTCGTTGTCTATTGATATTATTTTTCCTTTTGCAATACTTTTTTCTTTTGCAGAAGAATTTTTAAGAGAATTTGCAATTAGGTTGTCATATTCAGAATTACTAATTTTATTTTGAATTTCTTGACTCATTTAAATATTTGATATTAATTTATTAATTTGTTTGATAGTAAAATTAAAGGATCCATTATTATTTATAACAAACGCATCTTTTGGAATTACCAATGGTGAGTTTTTTCTACGTTTATCTTTACTGTCTCTCAATTTAATTTCCCTCAAAATTTTTGGGTATATAGACTTTTCGCCACTATCAATCAACTGTTTATATCTCCTTTTTGCTCTTATTTCAGCTTTAACTTCTATATATAGTTTCAAATTAGCTTTTTTAAAAACAACTGATCCTATATCTCTTCCATCAATAACAAAACCTTGGTTATTTTTATTTTTTTTAACAAAATTATGTTGTAATCTATTAATAAATGACCTCACAGGGTCATAAGTAGCGATCTTAGAAGATAGTGCGCTTATTTTCTGTGTTCTGATTTTTCTACTTTTGCGATGAGACAGAACACTTATTTTGCTTATCTTTTTTTTTATATCTTCAATATTATTTGGGTCAATATTATCTCTTAAAAAAATTAGTGCTAATCTTCTATACAAAATGCCAGAATCCAAATGCCTCAATTTCCATTTATAAGAGATATATTTACAGATTTTTTCTTTACCCGCTGCGGCTGGACCATCTATAGTTACAATAATATTCCTCAAGAAATATTTCCACCTAATCTGTTCATTTCATCTTTAAAATTTGGAAAACTAGTGCCTATAGAATCTGAATCTTTTATTTTTAAAGGCCCCAATTTTAAACCCATTATTGTAAAAGCCATTGCAATTCTATGATCAAAGTCAGTTCTAATTATATTATTTTTAACTATATAATTTTTACTTGGATAAATATAAAGATTATCTTCTTTTACTTCACAATTAACCCCACAATTTTGTAAGTTTATTAATATTAATTCTAATCTATCACTTTCTTTAACTCTTAATTCTTTCAATCCTCGAAAGATACTAGGCGAATTTGCAAATGATGCTGCTATAGCTAAAACTGGAAATTCATCTATCATCAAATCAGCAATTTCTGGACCTAACTCACATCCATTCAAGTCTGAACTTCTCACCTCAATATCACAAATATTTTCATCATTATTCAATCTTTCATTACTAAACGAGATGTTTGCACCCATTTTTTTTAAAGCTACAATTAAACCATTTCTTGTCGGATTATTATTTATAGCTTTAAGTTTTATAAAAGAATTATTATTAATTAAAGCTGCAACTATAAAGAAAGCACTACTAGAAAGATCATTTGGAACATCAATATTTTTAGAATTTAATTCTTTCTTTCCAATAATTTTGATTATTTTTTTTTTATTAATTGTCTTAATTTGTATATTAGCTCCAAAAGACTTAAGCATTTTTTCTGTATGATCTCTTGTTATGCTATTCTCAGTAATTTTAGTTTCACCATTTACATTCAAGCTGGCTAGTAATATTCCAGATTTAATTTGAGCAGATGGTATTTTCAATTCAATATTGATAGGTTTCAAACTTTTACCATGGATAATTAATGGCAAGGTTCCATTTGATGTGCTAATATTAGCATTCATTTTATTTAATGGATCTGAAATTCTCTTCATCGGTCTCTTTGATAATGAATTATCGCCTGTCAAAACAGAGTCAAAGTTTTGGGATGAAAGTAGACCGGTTAATAACCTTGCACTTGTACCAGAATTACCAAGATAAATTTCCTCTTTTGGCTTCTCAAGTGATTTTAATCCATTTCCATAAACTATTAATTTTTTATCTTTTTCTTCAATTTTTACACCCATATTTTTGAGAGCATTAATTGTGTGTATTACATCATCAGACTTTAAAATATTATTTATTTCACAAATACCATTTGATATCGAAGGTATGATTACAGATCTATGCGAAATAGATTTATCACCTGGAACAAGAGGTGCTCCATTTATTCCACTAATAATTTTATTGCTAATCATTTTAAAGTTTAAAGTTTGAACCAAGATAGAATTTTTTTATTCTATCATCATTAACTGCAGTAATAGGATCTCCTTCATAAAATATTGCTCCTTCATTAACAATATAAACTTTATCTACAATTTTAAGTGTCTCTCTAACATTATGATCTGTAATTAAAATCCCAATATTTCTATCTTTTAATTTTTTAATTATTACTTTGATTTCTTCTATAGAAACCGGGTCTATACCTGTTAGTGGTTCATCAAGAAGTAAATATTTTGGATTTGTGGCAAGAGTTCTTGCAATTTCTAATCTTCTTCTTTCTCCACCAGATAATACAATGGATTTAGATTTTCTTACATGATTGATGTCAAATTCATTAAGCAGATTCTGTAAGATTATATTTTGCTTATTTTTATCTTTTTCCTTGATTTCAATTATTGATAAAAGATTATCTTCTACACTCATACCTCTAAAAATTGATGCTTCTTGGGGAAGGTAGCTAATTCCTAGTTTTCCTCTCAAATAAATAGGAAGACTTGATACATCTAATTTATCTAGAACAATAATGCCTGTATCTGGTTTAACTAAACCCACTATCATATAGAAGGTTGTTGTTTTTCCTGCTCCATTTGGTCCTAATAATCCAACAATCTCTCTTCTTTTTATTGATATACTTATATCTCTAACTACTTTTTTATTGCCGTAAGTTTTTGATATTTTATTTATGAATAATCCATTGTCTAAAACTTTGAATTTATTATTCATTATTTTGAATTATAACTTTTACTTTTGATTGTTTATTAGATTTCATCTTATAAGAATTATTTTTTGTATTGAGTGTTCCATAGTCACCAGTTATTTTTTCCTCATTACGAATTATTGTTACTTTATCTATTAATTCAATTATTGAACTTTTGTTATCAAAATTTATTTTTTTTGCGTACATCTCTATCTCATTATTTTTAACATAAGATATTTTTTTATCTACAACATTTAATAAAGATATTTCATTATTATTAGAAAATTTACCATCAATAGACTCAGCTATAATAATTATACTTTCATTAACTAATTTCGAGTTTAAACCTTTAACTGAGAAATTTCCGTTTGCATTATTAACTTCAATAAATCCATCTGAAGTCATTTTAATATCTTCAGCAATTAATTTTGATTTTAGCCCCTCAATTTTAAGTTTTTCATTAAAAACAAGAAAATTGAACGCTTCACCACTACCACTCATCTTAAATTCTGAAGAATTAAAATCAACATTACCCTGAGCATCTATTTCTTTAATATCGTACAGACTTTTTTCAAAATAAATTTTAACATCATCAGCATTAAGTGTAAAATTATCAGATTTTATTTGCACATTTTTTTTCAATAAATAAAATTTCTCATTTTGAAATACTTCAATACCATCCTCTGTTGTAATCTCTGTTTCCCCTTTTTCTCTTGCAAAAAGATTAAGTGAAAATGTAAAAATTATTATTATTTGTAATATAAATTTCATTTCAAAATTATTACTGATTTTCCATAAAAAATAATCTTATTTCCTTTGTCATAAATGTCAAAACCATCTGAGGAAATTTTGGTGTTTTTTGAAGTAAATAATGACTTGCTATCACTTTTTGCAGTTTGCTTATTTCTATTAAAAATAACTTTATTTGTTTCAATGCTAAATTCATTAGATTTGAATCGGACATTGTCTTGTAATAAAATTTCATTTCTATTTAGAAAATTACCCTCATTGGCAGTAATAAAAATTTTTTTTGATTCGTTGTTAATAGCAAATTTTGGTTCATATATATCTGCATTTGACAAATTTAATTTAGAAGTTTTTAAATCAACACTGCCTATAGTGATTTGTTTGTATACAATAATTATACAAAAAAATAATACTATACAGGCACCAATAAGAATTATAAAATTTCTATTTATATATAAAAAAAAATTCAATTTAACTTGTCAACCTTAAACAATCATGAATATGAACAATACCTAATGGCTTTTTATTATCACAAATAAATAAGCTAGTAATTTTCTTTGTATTCATTAAATTTATAGCTTCTCCTACTAGCATATCTTTTTTTGCTAGAGTTGGATTTTTTGTCATAATTTCAGATGCTTTCTTTTCAAAAAATTTTGAATTAAGTTTTCTTCTTAAATCACCATCTGTAATTATTCCAATTATTTGTTTTTTTTTATTTATAACACCAATACAGCCAAAACTCTTTGAAGTCATTGTAAGTAATGCTTTTGACATTTTATCTTCAGCATTTGTTAATGGGATTTTATTTTTTGCATGCATAATATCACCTAAATTCTTTAAATCTTTACCAAGATTTCCTCCAGGGTGAAGACTTTTAAATTCAGTACTTTTAAAACCTCTTAACTCTAATAATGCAATTGCTATACAGTCTCCTATGATCATAGACATTGAAGTTGAACTAGTTGGTGCCAGATTTAGAGGACAAGCTTCAATTGGTTTCTTATATAATATACCAACAGTAGCATTCTTATGAAGTATACTCTTAGAGTTACTTGTTATGCTAATAAGTTTTATATTAAATCTTTTAGTGAACTGAATTATATTATTTAGCTCTGATGTTTCACCCGAGTTAGAAATTGCTATTACGCAATCATCTTTTTTTATATTTCCTAAATCACCGTGACTCGCTTCTGTTGCATGTACGAAATAAGAAGGTGTCCCAGTTGATGTTAGAGTTGCTGATACTTTATTACCTATGTGTGCACTCTTACCAACCCCAGTAATTACAACCTTACCTTTTGTATTAAATATTAAATTTACAGCATTACAAAAACTACTGTTAAAAGTAGATTTTAAATTTTTTATACTACTTAATTCACTTGCTAATGCTCTATTTGCACTATTAATTATTTTTTTATTATTTCTCATTAATGTTTAAATATATCTTGTTCAGACCAACCATTAATATCTAA
>MDTB01165403.1_pt1 | contig 10605 bp, 6 predicted proteins | sample 811161 | NCBI WGS metagenome assembly MDTB01 (sample SAMN05326650, study PRJNA326480) | marine metagenome | isolation source: seawater | place: Mediterranean Sea | collected 2009
CGATTTAGATGAGTACATTGCAATGGAGTCCACAGATAGTACACCAAACAATGCTGCTAATTCTTACTTGACGGGTCCTGAGTTTTTTATAGATCTTGCACTCCAGCGAGGGGATGAGTCTTTTAGAGAATTAAGAAAATTCGTAACTCAGTATAGAAATTTTTCATTAAAATATGTTGAAAACGTTGATGCTATGACACGAATGTTTGAAGTAGATGATGCCTTCAGGGAATTATGCGGGTACGTCGCAGACGATATTTCTCAAAATCAGATACAAATGGGCGCTGGCATGCCCGTAGTGTTTAAGCTCGCGCTAATCAGCACATATGCGGAAGAAAGAAAAGACCTAATCAGACTCTACCAATCTGCTTACTTTGGTGCGCTCGTCAATAGAGCCGAAGGGAAAGACGGCGACGGCGTAGGTATTCCTGACGTCCCGGGAGATCCTTTTGTTAGTTTGAAAAATTACGAATACGAAATTAGAGATGCATCTGGCGAACCTACGGGAATGTTTGAGTTTGGTAAAGTAACACAAGATCAAGCAAGAAGAAGAATTTTAAGAATGGCTAATCAGATCATTATGAGACTTTTTATGGATCATAAAGCAGAGTTAAAGTACAGCAACATATTAGTAAATGCTTCCGAAGCTGTCAGGCACTTGTCGGGGGAAATGCATGCGAAATCATTTTATGCCACAAAATACACAGATGAAGACAAGAAGTTTGATAAAATTGACGGAACTAATGTCATAAATTCTGGCACAGGAATCGCATTAGACGACCAGCCACAAAAATCTGTTTATATTATTAAAAGAAAGAGCGGAGAAAAATTTGGAACACCCATCGGTGGCATAAACAAAGAGTTCACCTATCTTGAGACAGGCGTAACTTTTTCTCCAGGAATGAACAATGCTTTGAAAAAATTTATAACCAACAAGCACCTTGAAGACGTGGGTATTCTTGACGAATCTACAAGAATTGCCTTTAATATGTCACTCAAAGACACAGCACTAAATCACAGTCGTGACGCCCTTGAGTTTAGTCCTCTAACAAAGCGAAACATTCAAGGGGCTGCAATAGGACTCTCTGAGCACCAACGAGGTTTCATATTCTTTGCTTTCTTAGCGACAACTTTTGCGAGATCAATGAGGCTTTTAATTAATTCTCAAAATCCGTCAGGCGCAGAAAATGCTACAATTAAGCTTCACATGAGTTCAAATGAAATGAATGGAATATATTATGCATTTAGAGACGTGGCAGACCAGACTCGCACAAGCCCGTATACTCAAGAAATGGATGACCCGCCTCCCAGTGCTGGAATGGACCACACTGGAGCATATGCAAACAACGCGGGTTATAGGGCTTACAAAAGAACGAGAGAGGAGCTGGAAAAAGTTAGAAATGCTATAAGAAAGAGACAGAACTTTATATGCATGAACGTGTTGGCACCAGTAATTCACTCACAAATGCTTTATACACAATACGAAAAGATAAGAGAGTACGTAAGAAATGGCGACGGCACTGAGAAGTCTAAATTAGGAATATCTGCAATCAAAGATAAAAAAGTGGGTGCTTACAGAAAGACTCTTGACTTACTTACCGAAGAAGGCGTTTCTGAGATGTACAAATCACGCATTAACACAATGCTAGGTAGCAGATACGGTTACACGAACGAAGACATTCCGTCGAAAAAACAACTAAAATTAATGATAAAAATATTGACCAATTCTGGTTACGGTTTGCTTGAGTCTGAAAAAAGAGGACCTAAGACAATTTGTCACGTTGGTATTACCAATTCTATGCTGAACAGCTTAAGGTACGAAGCTTATAAGGACACGGGAGATAAATCATTTTTAGACGCCGGGAGATTTTGCATAAACATATTCAAGAGAAATGAGATCGACTCTCAAGAAATGGTATACCCTAAGACATTTATGTTTTCTTCTAGACAACAAATAATAGATTATGATCACAGCGGAGAACCGCTTAATCATATTAAAAACTATTCAGACACATGGAGTTTTAACGATATCGTTAAGAATGTTGAATTTACTAAGTGGCATAACAAACAAGCAACTGAACCCGAAGGAGATCCTTTTGATACGCTGGAGACCAATTATCAAGCTATTTTGAGAACCGGTTCGAATCTGGTGGGAGTGGCTACTCCTAAAGATTTAATTATCAATCATTTGTACGATTACGCTTTTAAGCTTTACTATAAATTCGCATTAGGTATCGATTTTAATGAAAGTACTTTTCCTTTAGTTCAATCTGATATTGAAGCAGGGGTAGTAACAGGCGGGATAGGCTCTGCAAGCGATGAGATTCAGAATGACTACGACACTCTAATTAATCAGCTTACACAGTTGTACCCAGCTGCCAACATAGACCAAAAGTTAGCAAGTGAGCTTTTTAGAGCAACAAAAATAATTGCTGCAAATCCCGTTTATTCTTTGCGATCAAAAGTGAAAAGAGTCTTATATCCTAAGAAATTTGATAGAGTATTCTCTATTTTGGTCAATGAAAAAGACTTTATTCTTTACACACCCGTGTACGATAAAGAATTTGAAGACATATATAAAACAACGCCTAACTTTTCTTACACATCAAGAATAGCAAGGCCTACGTTTAACTCTTCGATAAAGGGAGAATCTCACAATAAGAACAAATATCTTAGTCCTCTAGTAGATTCTAAGACGTCGTCAGCTAGAAAACACAAAAGAGGCTGTGAAGAAGACTTCCCAGAGATATTTAGTATGTATGCTACAATCACAATGTTACCAAAAGGGAGTATGTAATGCCAGCGCTTAACAAACCTCCAAGCCCAATCGTACCGCCTGTTGAAACTGAAGAAATTTCAGAAGTATCAGACATTCAATACGAATCCCAAGAGTTGGCTGGGTTAGAAAATGTAATAGAAGAAAAAACCGGTGCGGGTCACACATGGGAAGAGATAAATGCAGCTGATAGCTATCCGTCAGTTCCTGCTTTTAGAGTAAATGTTCCTGAAATACAGAGTATTACTGCAGACTTTACATATAATTTCTTTACAGCAAATGAAAGAGAAATAATCAACAATACTGGAGAGCTAATAGACGTATCCGTCTCAAGAGATGAAGAAATATTCTTTCAGCTAAAAAACGATAGACTTCCTCGTTTTGTTAAGATACAGTTTACACCTCCGAAAAGATACAGAGTTATCCAAGAATTGAAAAACTCTAGAATGATTAGAGAAAATTTAGAAAAAATAATTGTAGAAGGAGGCATTACAAACGAAGAGTTTGTTAGTTTTGAAATAATAGACTCAGGTAAAGAGAAAAATCTTTACGACATGCTGAACGCATCACTTTTTTTTACAGAAACTGAAGAACCTGAAGACTCTCCCCAAGATGCTTACAACAAGCTTTTAGAGGCTCAGTCAGATGGCGCTTTGACAGGACGAGAAAAAAAGCACATAGCATCAGCACTGCAAGGAATGCAATCGAGAGGGTATAAGGTCGCAAGATCAGATATAAGTGATGAAGCAGCAGCTACAGCAGATGATCTTGTTTCTAGACAAAACTTTACAATTCAAGCAAACAAGATCGTTTTTGATCAAATTGTCAACAGCGCGATTAGAATTCCAGACTCAGTTTTTCAAGATGAATTTTCTGCAGCCAAGACATATGCTGACGAAGCAAGAGCTTCTGCTGTCATAAGAAACACTGCAAATTCAAATTCAGAATCTGCTTACACTTCTAAAGTTAAGGTAATAGAAGCTAAACCGCTAGCAAGTGTATTTGGGAAAAACTCTAACCCAGAAAAGCTAATAGAGTCATACCAGAAATACCCTATAATCAAGCATGCAGGTTATATTATTAAAAAGTTAGAAATAACAGACGAAAATCAATATGAAGATAGAGGTTACATACTTTCTGATAATCCTGACGGTATGTACATAATAGACAAGAACGTAAGATACGGTGGTGTCTACGCTTACGAGGTAAGATCGATCTACTATGTTAAAATGATTGCTGAGCAAAGAGATAGCGAAGATGCATCGTTAGATGAGCTTTCAGTCGTGGAAGCACTTGTTGCTTCTGAAGGTAAGATGGCAGGAGTACAATGCATAGAAAATACTCCTCCCCCACCGCCACCTAACTTGAGAGTGGCTTTTGATTACAAGCAAAGAAAGCCAAGATTAAGCTGGCAATTTCCTATAAATCCCCAGCGAGATATTAAAAGATTTCAAATATTTAAAAGGCACAATGTTCGTCAACCCTTTACGCTGATAGCCGAATACGACTTTGATAATTCTACAATACGGTCGGCAGTGCCCGAGGTCGCGCAAAGAGACAGGCGCTTTAGATTTGATTTTCCTAAAGTAACATACGTTGATCATGAGTGGCAAGATGGAGAGAAGCCGATATATGCGATCGCTTGTGTCGATGCACACGGAATGTCCTCCAATTACGGAACACAAATGAGATTTGAATACATAAAAAGAAAAAACAAGGTTGTCCTGACACTTATTAGCGAGCCTAACGCGCCGAAAGCTTATCCAAATTTACTTCTGAACAGAGACTCTTTTGATGATGCAATAAAAGTAAGTGGCTATGACAGAATGAGAGTCTACTTTGATCCTGAATATTATAAGGTGACAAGAAACATAGTAAGAACTCCCCAGCAAGCTAAGAAAGCAAAGGCTGCAGGAAAGCCAAAAGAAAGAGATTTAAATTTTTTGAGAGTTGATGCCGAAAGTGATACTTACAAAATACATATGATCAATCTAGACTTGCAAAAAGACAAAACAGTTGACATAAGGATTGGAGACTTTACCGGAGCACCTAACGAGACAATGGGCACGAACTCATTTTCTGCTGCAGGTATTAACTTTTAAATAATTACAATATTTATTTTTAGTGTATATTTAGTATCAAGGAGAAATAAAAAATGGGATTTTTAGATCACAGCACAAACAACATTATAGTTGATGCAGTTCTGACTGACTTGGGAAGACGTGCTCTCGCAAGAAACGATGGCTCTTTTCAAATATTTCAATTTGCCTTAGGCGACGATGAAATTGATTATGGTGTTATTCAGCAGTTTGGAAGAACAGTGGGTAGAGAAAAGATAGAAAAAAACACACCTATCCTAGAAGCATTTACAGCAGGCAGTTTAGGATTGAAACATAAGCTACTCAGCATCTCTGATGAATTTTTAACGCACTTACCTGTTCTAGAAATGTCACTATCAGGTACTGACTTGACTTCAAGTACAGTTGACTTTACCAGGACAGGAACAACGACACAGACAGTCACAGCAACAATTAGTTCGAAAACTGGTGTAGGTATCGATCCTGACATCCTCGATGGTGAACTTAGGGTTGAACTGAATAATCTGTTTTTTACCATTGCTGGTGAGCAGCCGGACGTTGTTTACACAGACAATGTCGCTGTTTATAGAATTCCTGCAGATTTCAACACTCAGGGAGACTCAATTTCTTCATCAATCACTCTAAACCTAAAAAGCTTTTCAGACACAACTTTCTCAACATACAGTGTGTCAGGAGGATCTTACATCAGATCTTTCGTAAAAGTTTCGGGAATAAACTCTGGTTTAACAAAAAGCATTGAACTAAAGATCTCATAGTAAGGATATAATTCATGGCAACATTTAAGACAATATCTAGTGCAGATATTAAAACAACAAGAACAGTCCTCAATCAGCTTGTTGACTTTGTAGAAGAAGATGTTTCAGGTTCTGCTACAAGAAAGACCTACGATGTATTTGTCACGTCCTCTACAAAAGGCGGCATAACAAATGCAATTACATCTTCTTTGTTTCACACTGTATACGATCAAAACTTTACACTACAGACTGCAAACGAAGTTTTTGACCTAACATTCGGTCTTTTTTCAGGATCTAACGCAGTAGCTGAGTCCACAACAGGGACAGATACTAATGGAAAGTTACTTTTCAACTCTCAATCAATCATGATGAGAGAAAAAATAAATATTTACAGGCAGTTTTCTCAAACACTTCTTGGAGACGCAGCTTCAAGATTTAGAGCTCCTTTTTCAAGTACTTCTGCAGAAGACGACATCGACAATGCGCTGTTTATATGTTTCAAGAGGCTTTTTGTTAGAGATGGTGTCAAAAGAGAGACTTTTGCAATGAGATTCTTCCAATCAGCATCCTACCAGGCCCCAGGAACGCAGAACATAAGTTCTTCTGCTGCTATGCCTGGCGGCAGTTCTGCAATATTTACAGATGTCGGCGCCGCTTCAAGTATTGAAAGATCACAATTTGGCGGTGATGTAGGAAATATTGTCTTGGCATCAGACACTTCAAAAACAGTAGGGTTGATGTTTTATCAAAAAGGTGTTGCAATTCTTGACTTATCAAGAGCACTAGACCCAGATCAGGATATGGCCGGGGATGTAGACAGTGTCGGCAAATTCGCTGTGACACCAATAAGCGCGTCTTTTGTGCCTCACTTTGTTTCTTCTGCATCAATGGATCAGATCCTGAACCATGTTGCGACCGTTCGATTTGGTTCGGGTAGTAATACTTTCTTAACTTTCCAAAATAACACAAAGATTAATTCAACACTTGTTTTCTGCAGAGCAACTGCAGATGAGTTTAACTACTCTTCGAACCCAACATACACAGATGCTGAAGGTAGGATTATTGTAATTGATGAGTCTCAACAAGGTGAGCAAAAATCATTCTCTTTTGTGTCAACAGTTGGGTTGTATGATGCAAATGAAGAGTTATTGGCAACTGCAAAACTGTCTAGACCAGTTGAAAAGAATGACGAAAAGGATCTCACGTTCAGGGTTAGACTCGACTTCTAATATGGGGAGACTATGTCATTTGTCAAACTCAGTAATGGGAATATTGAAAATGTTTCTATTTTACTAAGGCCTCATGTAGATTTTATTTCATCATCACTTGGCGGCGGGGTCACAGGTTCACAACACGTCAGTCCTGTCAGGTCTCCGTGTATCAAGCAAGTTATTGATCTAGAAACTGCTTCTCACAATCTAGCCTCCAGTGAGAACACAGGCAGTGGTGTACACAAGCTAAATGTGGACAACTACAAACGCGCGCTTGCAATAGAAGCTGCGTCGAGACTTTCGTCTGCTGGGATTAAAGATATAGAAGCCCCGGTCGATATGTACATGAACCTCGTAGTCTCTGGTGCTAAAGACGTGAGATTTGACAAGAAGATCGACGCTTTTCGATTTGATCCGCCTTTTAAGTTTACAAAAAACTCTACAGTAAAAAATGTGACAAGAAATGTTCTAATGCCATACCATCAGAACAAATATGACAATTGCGGTTTTTGGTACACGAACTACAATACTCTTAATTTTTTTAATAACAATCAAGTAACTACAGGATCTGCACTTCTTTACCCAGATCCTGATGAAAGATACAAACTTCCTGATGAGTTTGCTGTGAGTTTCTGGATTAATCCAAGGTATTCAACACCTGGAAGTGATTACAATGCCGGAACAATCTTACACATATCTTCATCAATATGTGTTTCTCTTGTTTCTGGATCTTCTCTTGACGAGTTCGGTGCTGCAGACAATTTTAAGATTCTTTTGCAATTAAGTCAGAGTGTTGACAAGCCTCCGTCTACAATAGACGTGACTGCCCCGGCGGGCGCATATCCAAATGACTTAATTTTTACATCCTCACATGAACTTAAGAAAAATCACTGGCACAATGTTTTCATTACGTGGTCAAACACTTCAAATAACTCGTCAGGGTCAATATACATTGACGACAAAGAGACTTTTTTCCACATCCCTTCTTCGTCTGTTACTGCGCATACTGATTTAATACCCGATGCCCTGATAATAGGTAACTATTATGACGGCCCTGTGGGTACGTCCACAACCGGCTTAGCTCCTCTTTTAACACAAAACCCTACACAAGCAATCCCCCCTCATACAATAAGAAATGAAGGGTACGTTGGTACAAACCCCCACACAGACAGAGCTATAGCTTTAGCAGACCATGAGTTTAGACATCCGCTTAACGCAGAAATTCATGACGTGAGAATATACAACAAATACATCAACAAAAAGCTTTTAAAATATGAAAATTTAGTCAATGAAAGCCCAAAGACAATAGATGATATGATTTTCTATCTGCCGGTTTACTTTTACCCCGCGTCATCTAAAAGAGATGTTCTTGTCACACCTTTTCAAAAGATTGAAAGTACAACTGCTGATCCCTTTAATGTACAATATTCTTTTGGGGTCGGCGGAAAAATGATAAATTTAGAAAATTATGTTCTTGACTTTGTAAACATGGCGCAGCCAAGATGCTTAGGGCTTGTACCCCAGCAGATCAATACAACAATTCAAGATATTACAGCAGATGAGTTTACTTACGGCGCAATCCCTACAGCGAAATTATCAGCAGCAGGCCACCCAATAGATCACAATCTATTTAGTGGTCTAAAAAGACTCTTGACAATTCTACCTAATGATAACGGATTACACAAGCCTCAATATGATTTGTTAGAATCTTCAATAGTCTCGTCTAGTGACATGTTTAGAAAACGTGGAAAAGCGCTAGACCATTCAATAATAAGCTTAGAAACTTTAGTCCCCACAGCATCTCTATATCCAGGACTCGTCTTTGTAACCGGTTCAATATTTCAAGATATATGCGGAACTGCACCTGATAATCCTGGAGTCGCACCAGGTTCAGTCCTTACAATTGCCCAGAGAACAAGAGATGTTAGTTCAAATGAAGTTGTCATACTTGATATATCAAACTTGTATTATGGTTCTAGAATTCATCCAAGAACTTTTCACTTATATGAAGAAAATTTGACTGGTTCTTCTGGTGAAATTAAAATAAACATAAAAGATAACGGGCGAGGCGGTTTATTTAGAGCAGACTGTTTAACAACTCAAGCTGAATGGAACAACATCGGGACACTTTTATACGAAGAGGGTATCGCAGTGATCAAAACGCCTAACATTCCCTTTTATTGCAAAGACAAAGTAAACATGAAGTTTAGGGGAGAACAACAACTGCACAGTTTAGTTTTGAACGTGCCAGCTTTTCAAGGTTCTCACTTTATGTCTTCTTCTAATAGATCATATGAAGCATACCCACCTGACAGCAATCCCAACAACTCAGACTTAAATACTGTTCACATAACTACAGTAAACATACACGATGATAACTTCAATGTAATTATGAAAGCTCAGTTTGCCCAACCCATCACAAAAACTGAAGAAGACGAATTTATTGTAAGGCTTAAGCAGGACTTTTGATGTTTGAAGACGTTAAAAATTTTTTAGATGGCTGGGTTAGTTTATTTAAGTCTAGATCTAACAGCCTATCAGAAGAAAGATTAATTTTAGCTGAAAGAAGAGGGGATATCTGTAGAAAGTGTCCTGAGCTTATTGAAGAGGACAGGGCAATTTTTAGCAAATATCCTTTCAGGTGTAATGTGTGTGGCTGCGTTTTTCCTGCGATTGTTTTGTCTAAAAATAAAAAATGTCCATTAGGGAAGTGGTAATGATTCTAGGGTTAGATATATCAACAAGTTGTACGGGATTCTGTATTGTAAACGAAGAAGGGTTACCTGTTCATTTTTCAAATGTTGAATTAACAAAAATCGAAAATTTTTTTGAAAAAGCAAAAAAAGTAAAATCGCATATACTGAGTCTTATGATTCAGTACAACATAAGTGAAATAGCTGTAGAAGACTATCTTACAAGCTTTGCAAGAGGAAGATCTTCGTCAAGCACTCTTTTTAAGTTAGCTAAGTTTAATGGAATAATACAGTGGATATGTTACAATGATTTAGACATAGAAGCTAAACCTATAAATGTCAATAATGCTCGAAAAGCAAACAACATTATTGTTTTATCTAAAAAGAAGACAACAGAAATTACAAAAGAGCAAGTTTTACGTCAAGTAAAAGAAATAGTTGGAGAAAGATTCACTTTCCCAACGAAAGTATTGAAGTCTGGCCCTAGAAAAGGATTAGAAGTGACAGATAAAACTGCATATGATATGGCAGACGCATTTGTAATAGCTAAAGCAAAATGGATTGAAAATAACAAAAAAAGTGATTAATATTCTAACAAATGAGTGTAATCACAAATAAGCAAAAAAAAGATTTAATAGTTTCTATCTTTGGTGAAGGAAGTGTATCAAGCAACGGTAAAGACATTGCAGTTTATTGCCCGATTTGCAAAAAGTCTCCCAAGATAAAGAAAAAGAAAAAACTTTCTATCGTTATTGAGACAGGAGTTTATCACTGTTGGGTCTGCGAAGCTAAGGGGAAAAACATCTCGCGGTTTGTAGAAACAAACTGCACCGGTTTTAAGAATATAGAAAAAGTTAGGAATTTTTTCGGCAACAAAATCGAGAAAGAAAAAGACAGTGCACTTCAAAAAAGAAATGTTACGCTGCCTGATGACTTTAAACTGACTGCGCTGAGCAATTCTCTATCCTCTAGATACACTCGAAACTATCTTGAAAAAAGAGGTTTTGACACGTCAGATCTGTATCGATTTAAGGCAGGATACAGCCTTAGTTCTAATCTTAAAAATAGAGTAATTTTTCCAAGCTTTGATAG